>Ga0207952_1000298_pt1 | contig 47039 bp, 54 predicted proteins | sample SubbioR12Aug_8Ca_FD_184831 | JGI IMG/M metagenome (GOLD analysis project Ga0207952, IMG submission 184831) | Serpentinite rock and fluid subsurface biosphere microbial communities from McLaughlin Reserve, California, USA - CR12Aug_8Ca (SPAdes) | ecosystem: Environmental > Terrestrial > Deep... | reverse complement strand
CAAAGTATTTGTATACCCCATTTCGTTACCGTACCATGTCAGCGAATTCGACTTGTTTGGTAATGTTTTATTCATTACTCTATTTTACCACACAGGAATTTCAATAGAAATGTCCTGTCTAAGCTCACCTGCTGATACCCCGAATTCCTTCAGAATCTCAGCAGGTGGGCAAAGGTTCTTTTCGGCTGTAAAGGATCAATACTTGTATTTTACTCCAACTCCTAACAGGAAGCAAGCAAGCCTAGGCCCGTTTTCCCCTTCCCTTTAGGCCCGGGTATTTGGTCTTTACAACGCCGGAGGATTGGGCCTTTTTGTCACCCAATTTTGCCTTTTCACGCATATAAATTTCATGGAGCGTTGAGCGCGCCAGTGGCTTCTTTGTTTTTGGATTCTTGTATCGCTTGGAGAGATTCGCAAAGGAATACTTTATAGGATCAAGATCGTGTAGTCTCACGATTTCATCATTTCGTTTTGTGTTCGGCCTATTTGCCATAGACCTTTATAATACTACGAAAATAGCTGAGATTAAAACTTTGTCATCTTGCCACCTTGATGCGTCCGGACCACAGGATTTCTTTTTGGGGCATTTAAGAATTGAGGTGTGATCGGGATATTTCCTTTTTGCATGAATTCAATAAACGAATTGAATACTTCTTGTGCGTTGTCGAGGTTATCTAACTGCATGATACTTTTTAGATTTTTATTAAGTCGTGCCTTATCCTGTTTTGGATTGCTGTAGGTGTTTTGAAAAACATTCCATCGCTCTTTCAGGTCGTTACCCCACATCATGGTGTAAAACTGAGAGCTTTCGAGGTTTGAGTGTCCGAGAATGTTTGTAACGTCCGCGCTTGCGCCGCCTTCTTTGATAATCTTGCGGCCACCGTAGTGACGCGCTGAGTGAGCGTTGAAAATTGACGGAAGCCCGGCGCGGTTTGATATCATTCTAAATACTTCACATACACCGCGATTTGTCATTCGTTTACCGCTTACGTCGTACTGTCCGCATTTTCTTATAGAAATAAATACCGCCGCAGGATCATCAAAAGTCATGAGCTTTTGTATCTCAGATTTTTTCTTAAGCCATGCCTTCAAATATTTACCAGTTCTTGCTGTCCAGAATATTTCCCGGATTGGTCGGCGACCTCTCGATTTCTCGGTACGAATCATTGCTGAGCCGGAAAGGTCTTTATTAAATTTCAGCTCGTCATCATCAAGGGAGATAATTTCACCGGACCGCGCCCATGTATCCCATACCATGTGGATCAGTGCTAGGTTTCTTATATTGTTTGGATTAGTGTCGTGCGGTATAGACTTTACAAGTTTCTTGAAATCTTCCTCATTCGCCACGCGCGGTATATTAAACTCCCTTCTCGGTAGAGGTATGAGTGATTCATTGAGACAATTGAAGCCACGAAGATTGTAGTATTCAAAAAATGTCCGCAGTGCAATAGCCACTAGGTTTATACCGTTTCGTGTCCACCCGAGCCTTTCCATTTCCTTCATGTAGTGTAAGACATGATGGATTTGAACCTGATCAATATCAGGATCACCCATGGTAAGGCAAAAGATGCGAAGTATGCTGTCATATCGAATAACCGTTACTCCGGTTACCTTGAAGCCTCTCCAATTTTTGAATTCTTCTATCGCTTGGCTTAATTTCATAAAAATGGCAACCAAAAAGTCCACCTCGACGCTAATCAAGATGGACTTTTGGCGGCCTTCATAAAAAATTACGGCCATTCCCAAGCTTGGGATACATACCCGAGGGCATGCATTACCATCTTACTCTATGTCTCCATAAGATAGCAAGATGGTCACTTGGGCAAAGTCCATTGTTAGCGTCAAACCGTTACCGGCTGATCCCTCTCGGGCCAATGGATTCATATTCAGTTGCCACTATAATCTATTATAGTGGCAAGCTATTGTCAAGAAGGACAATCTATGTTCTAGCTTGTTTGCCAGTAAAATACGAAAAAAGTCAATAAAAATAAGGATTTTTTGAACCTATAAAAAAGTCGCACCACTGTTCAGGCGGTGCGACGAATTCTTGAAAACGAAAACGGCTATTCATACTAACCTTTTTCGCACCTCCTTTAGGAAATTTACTACCTGAGTGTCAAAAGCCGGAAAAACGCCGTGAGCGCCCATTGTGATCGGTAAAGAAACCCTCGGGCAAGCCTTTAGAACCTCTCCAATCGTTACCTTTCCGTCCCCTACTTGATCGAACATCTCGATACTTGTGTCCAAACAAAAACGGGACAAGTCTCGAGCGCCTTCAGCCGGCATCGTTGCCCACTTTTCCATGTCGCCAAATGGCAGAATGTAAGGGTAGGCGCAGCTCGCTCCGGTCGGTGTTTGCACAGGCGCGTACCCTGACGAAACAACTTCGCCGAGAACGCGTCCGCAATTAGGTATGAATGGAATAAGATCGTGATCGGGAATCCAATCGACTAAATTTTCGAGAGGATCAACAATCACTAACTCACCCGGAAATACTTCCTTGAGAACAGCGTACGCTCGTGTGCAGCAAAAGCCCATGACGAGGGCTGTTACTTTGAGTCCCATTTCATTCAGCTGACTTAATACAAAACGGAGCGTACCACCAGTAAAAGCTCCATCCTCGATTAAGACAACAGACCGTCCGGCAATCATTTTTTCTAACTCCTTGAATTGTTCGTACAAGGATTTGAAGCCGGGGCGCGGGCCGTGTCCTATCATCTCTCCGTTTGTATTGAACAACCGGTTGATGTTGAGAACAAGACCTTCGCTTTTTGGGTTTGAGTCTGCGATCTCTTGGCAGGTACTTAGCACAACTTGCTCGTGCATATCTTTGATACGAATCTCTACCTCCTTCCAGATTTTGATTCGTACTTTACTCATGCCGATCGTATGTATGTTTACGTCGGGAAGAGCAACTCTCATCTTTTCAAACAGGAGCCGGTGAAAGCTCCCGAAGATCGGATCGTGTTGGTGCGGAACTTTCAAATTACCGGACCGGAATGCTTGAAGACGACTGTCGACATCGTAGGTAACCACATAGGTCCCACGAGAGGTCTGGTTGACTGATTTCATGGGGTTTCCTTTTTTGGTTGTTATGAAAATGAAAAGAACGCGGCACAATTACCGGTTCTTATCTAGTGTAGCTTTTTATTCGATTGATTACTACTTATTTCATGCGGTCTATCAGCATTTTGTAGCCACCACATCCCTCTTTGAGCCATCGATTTATTTTTGCAATTGTGTTAGAAGAGATCATTTCTTCACCGCCCCACTTTTCTTGAATCTGAGTGAAGGACATTCCTGCATCAAGCATTTTTGCAACCTCCCATCGCATAGCGAATTCGCGTAGATCACGCTCACTCATCAGGTCCCTAAAGAATGCCTTGAGTTCGTCTTCATTCTTTAATGATAAAAAAGCCTTTACTAAATCAGGAGATTTTTGCTCGATTTCTTTCCAGATATTACATTTTTCGTCGTCGGGTATCATACTATAAGCAATTATAGCAATTTTCAGAAAAAAAGTGGAGTTTTATAATTCCTTTAGTTTTTCTTTAACTTTTCATATTCACAGGACATTACGAGGAAGCAAATTAGTATGCTAATTTTTTACTATGCCAAAGATTGAGATTGATATATTCGAGGACCTACGAAAAAATGGCCACATCTGGGAAGGAGAAAAAACTACCCTTTGGTACCACGAAAAACTCGATGGCTCTTTCGTCTTGATCGCTCTCTATGATTTTGAAGACAAGAAACGCCGCATGTATCTTGAAGTCAATAACCTTAAACGAAAATTTGAAATTAAAAACGAGGACATTTCAGAAGAGCTTTATCGTCATGTGTTGATGGAGATCGAAACCTTTAGGGGGACCACAAAAATTTAAATTATTTTGCTATAACTTTTTGCATTGCCTGAATAGTTATCAGCTTACCCACCTTAGTGCGTCTCAATTCAGTAATATATTCCACCTTCAATACAATGGATTTTGTACCTCGCTTTACAAATTCTGCGTTCATTTGTTTTAGAAACTCCGCTTCTTTAAATTCAGGATGCGGTCCTAAAATAAGAAAAGTAATAGCATCTTCTTTTTCCTGCACCACCTGCCAGCCATCGATAGGAAGCAAGACCATGCTGTCAAAAAAGATGTCGGGTTCAATTCTAATTTTCTCACCCGATTCTCCGGGCAGATAAATAACTTGCTCCTCGCGCCCTTGTATTTCCTGAATGAGCTGAAACGGCCTGCCACACGGACACGGTTCTGGAGAAAGCTTAAGGTGATCGCTGATCTCATAACGGATGAACGGAAGAGTACGGTTCCAGAGAACAGTAGCGAGTACCTTGCTTCCGTATGTTCCGGGAGGCACCGGTTTATTGTTGTTATCAACTACTTCAAGGATAACCAGATCATCAAAAATATGCAGTCCGTTATGTTTCTCGCATTCTGCGGCCGCTTCACCGATCTCCGTTGAGCCATAGGCTTCATATGGCTCAATGCCCCACGCCTCCTTGATGGCTTTGCGGGCTTCTTTTTTAAGAGTCTCGGCGGTAGTGAGAATGGTCTTTGGGGAAACCTTGAGTCGCCCTTCGATCTGCTCCTGAGCTAGAAGATGTACGTTTGATGCATAGCCTCCAAGCACATGCGGTTTGAAGTCATTGAGTTTTCGAACAATCTGATCAAGTGGTTCTACGGTATCGAGCACCAGTGTTCGGATGATTGGGAGCTTAATAAAACCAGCTGCTCCGGCCAAATGCCACGGCAGATGCGACTGCACGACTGCCATTCGAGGACGCTCGCCAAATTTGAAATGCATCCCGACCCACTTACTGAGGCGCGTGGATTGCGAGAAGAAGTTGCTGAACTCATCCTTGTTATAAATCGTAATACCTTTGACGCCGGTTGTTCCGCCGGTCGCAAATGCGTAGTATTTATTTTTGAACGCTTCGAGACCCTTCACGTTGTCCAAAAAATGCTCGACGTCTTTGAGTTTTAATGATCGGTCAGTCACAACATCGTCCCATGAAGCCATGAGTTGCTTTTTGGTCAGTACCGGAAGTTCGTTGAGTGGCCTGTTTTCCAATCCTTTGTGGAATTGTTTGTAGAACGGAGAATTAGCATAGGCAAATTCACGGAGCTTCTTTAACTCGTCACCCTGATACTGCTTAATCTGTTCGCGCGTCCATGATTCGCGCTTGCTTAATTTTCTCGCTCCTAAAGCTAGCTTAAAGAGAAACGGGAGGGAGAATGAAAACGACGATGGATGTTTTTTGTTTGCCATATTAATTTCTATTAAATATTTTTAATAAAATAGCCGTACTAAATAAATAAACGTTTGCGTAACAATCTATGGATCAATGCCGTTACCACTATCGCAATGCCTAGGGATCCAGCAATATCGATCCAATGATGGATTCCCGCAAACACACGCGAGGCACCGATTAAAATTGAGATAGCAAAAACTACAAAGCCAAGCTTGCGATTGTAGCAGTATAAAATAGCAGCAATAGTTGCTACTAAAAGAGTGTGATCAGATGGAAAACCATTATTCGCCACGTGAGAAATGAGCGGAGTAATATGGTCGGACACAAAAGGTCGGGGGTTGTTATAAAGATAGCCTGCAAGCAGAGCAGTAAAGTAGGCTACCAGAAAATTAAAAATGGAAAAAATAAAAATTCCCACTCTTTTTTCTTTCGATAACCGGAGAAAAAAGATAACAAAGATTATTACCGCAACTAAGTACAGGTACTTCGATCCAAAAATGATTAAAGAATCCATAGCATTTTATTTTGAAGTGAATTGAAGAATGTGAACTATTACAAGGTACCCCACTAATATCCAGCCGACGATGACCGGTAAAAATGCGTCGCCCGTAAGGTAGTGCTGTAATAACAGAGCTATCCCAAATCCTCCAGCAAAATGATTGGTGCTGGTAAGAATAATGTGTTTCCGTGCATACTTTTTTTCATGTTCGAACATATATTTTTTAAATATTAATTTTAATAATCGACTTTTACTTACTACATTCACTGCCTTCTAAGCAGCCGAAGCCCATTAAGAATAACCAACATCTCACCACCCTCGTGAATCACGAGTAGCGTACTCATGGATGTAAGAGAAGAGACGGCCAAGATAATGGTTACTGAAAGGAGACCTACAGAAAAGAATAAATTTTGCATCACAATCTTTTTCGTTGCCTTTGCAAGTTTGATTGTGTAGGGTATTTTTGACAAATCATCGCCAAGCAATGCCACATTTGCCGCCTCAAGAGCGGCATCTGTTCCAGCAGTACCCATGGCCATACCGACCGAACTTTCGGCGAGCGCCGGCGCGTCATTCACTCCGTCTCCCACCATGCCGACATGACCATACTTGCTCTTGAGTTCAATAATCTTTCTCACTTTATCGGCAGGTTTCAGTTCCGCAGCCACTTCCGTAATTCCAAGCTGACGACCGATACTCTCCGCAACAAGCCCATGATCGCCAGTCAGCATGACGCTTTCAACACCGAGCTTGGAAAGTGCGGCCAACATCTCTCTTGCTTCTGGACGCGGAGTATCGAGAATTGCGAGAAGCCCATAGAGTTTCTTGTTTGTGCCGACAAAGGTGACCGTCTTTCCTTCTCCAGAAAGTTTTTTGAATTGTTCGAGTTCTACTACTGCATGGCCAAGTTCACTGAAAAAACTAGGGCTGCCCATTTTAAATTCCTGTAATCCGATCGTTCCTTTTAATCCTGATCCGGTAATACTTTGAAAATCATTGACAGGTAAGAGTGAAATTCCTTCCTCTCCTATGTGGTCATGGATTGCTCGATTTAGAGGATGATTTGAATTCGCGGCGAGGCTCCCTGCTATTTCCATAAGATCTTTGTGAGTCGCATCACCAAGGGGGACAATATCCGTGAGCACCGGCTTGCCTTTGGTCAGCGTGCCAGTCTTATCAAATGCCACTACACCAACGGCTGCCAATTCTTCAAGGTACACACCGCCCTTAATGAGTACTCCGTGTTTGCCGGCCGAGCCGATAGCTGCGGCAAATGCCAAGGGAACAGAAATGGCCAAGACTGCCGGTTCAGCACCGATGATGAAAATAATGGCATGATTGAACCACACGGAAAGTGAGCCACCCAAGAGCGTCGGAATGACTGCGATACCTACAGCGACGAGAAGCACGAGCGGAGAATATACATTACCGAACTTTTCCACGATCTGTTGCTTCTTGCCTTTCTCTTTTTGAGCGTTCTCGACTAGATTAATGATTTTAGAGATGGTGTTTTCTTTGTAGTCCTTGGTGACTTCAATCTCCAAAAAACCATCTTCGTTAATAGTGCCGGAAAACACTTGATCGTTAACTTGTTTGAACACCGGAACCGACTCTCCGGTAATCGCAGCCTGATTGATAGAGGCGCTGCCGGATCGGATAGTACCGTCCGTAGCGATAGCGTCCCCCGGTTTTACGATAATAATATCGCCAAGTTTCAGGTTTTCTGCCAACACAATCTCCTCAGTGCCATTTCTTTTAACTAAAGCCTTAGTGGGAACTAAATCCATGAGCGCACGAATGGCAGTTCTGGTTTTGTCTTTGGTATAGCTCTCTATCGCTTCAGACGTTCCATAGAGTGCGGCAAGAAGGAGCGCCTCATTCCACTCGCCAAGAATAGCGGCACCGACGATACCGATAGTCATCAAGAGATCAATGCTGACATTCTTCTTTTTTATGATTTTCTCGACACCTTCCTCGGCGAATAAATAGCTGCCGACAATGATGCCAAGAATATATAATGGGATAAGGAAGCTCTCACTACCGCCCCAGCGAAGCAAGACAGTTGCTACAAACACCAACCATGCAATGACAGCGGTGAGGACTCGTGGATTTTTAAGAAAGGATAATAGTTTTGGCATAATTTAATATTGGGTACAGTTATAAATTTCTTTTGAGTGTTTCTTGAGAATTTTCTGAGCCTGACGAATGATATCTGAAACATCTTTTGACGAAACTTCGTAAAAAACTTCTCGACCCTTCTTCTCTTTGCGGATCAAACCGCACTCTAAAAGACAGGTCAGATGGGCTGAAGTGTTCGGCTGTGACAGCCCTGTTTCTTCGGTAATCTCTGTTACCGACTTTCTGCCTGTTGAAAGAGCCTCAAGTATAAGAAGTCGTGACTTGTCTGCGAATCCTTTGAAAAGTTTTGCTTCAAGCTGAATTTGTTTGTTAGACATATAAACATATTACCATATATTTATATATTACCTTTCTGAGGGATATTTTTCCATATCTATTTCATTGCGTCCTCAATCAGTTTCTTGAACGGCTCATATCCTCGTGGGCTTTCAATTTTCTTTCCATTAAGGAAGAAGGACGGCGTGCCTTGAAGGTTGAGACTTACTGCTTCCTTGTAGCTGTCATCCACACGCTTCATGATTTCGTCGCTTTTAACATCTGTTTTCCATTGATCGATATTAACTCCTGCCTCTATAGCATACTTTTCAAACTGACCCTGATTTGCCACTTGCTGTTCACTCCATTCAGTCTGCTTGGTAAATAGAATACTATACATTTCCCAGAACTTACCCTGCTTTCCGGCAGCTTCGACTGCATATGCCGCTGTTCTAGAATTTTTGTGTCCCGGCAATGGGAAATAACGGACAACAAAGCGCATAGAATCCTTGTATTCTTCTTTAAGCTGCGTAGTCACTGGATAGTATGCTCCACATGCTTCACATTCAAAATCTAGGTACTCCACGACGGTAACTTTTGCATCGGTAGGACCGACAGCCCAGTCATTTGCTTTGACTTCAAGTATAGAAGACTGGGTGGTATTTGTGCTTTCTGTTTTGTCTTCTGTATTTTTATAATTTGCTTTTGCAAGAATAAATACGAAAACGATAAGAACAACGATTCCGATAATAAATTTAATTTGTTTGCTCATATTTGTTTTTCTTTAAGCTAATAAATGCTAATAATGTGACAACGGTAAATGCAACAAGTCCTAAGAATGGAATCGTAATAAACCCAAACCACTCAAAGAACTTTGTGGTACACGATATGCCGAGCGTGCAAGGCGCTACACTTTCCGGAAGTATCTTCCAATATAGAAGATTGTGATAAATGGATATTGCAAGACCCGGAAGCGAGAGCGCGAGTACGGAAATATAGAGCTTTCGGTCGTTTCGGATAATACCGATCGCGGTCAGGATTACTATCGGGTACAAGGCAATGCGCTGGTACCAACAAAGAACGCACGGGGGCAGATTCATCACCTCGCTGAAGAACAGACTTCCGGCCATGCCGAGACCTGCCTGAATCAGGATTGCGTAGTGAAGCGTTTCAACAGATATTTTATCAATTAATTTTTTCATAATTTTAAGTTTAAACTTTACATATTTGGGGATCGACAATCTTTTTAGCGGTCATGTGGATTGCCAAGGCAAGCAGGACGGCTCCGATGATACCGAACTCGCTACCTCCGAGCGGAAGAAATGTCAGTACACTCGATGCACCTACAAGGGAAAGACTTGTGAGGAGAAATGAACCGCAAGCAGCGCACCCTACTCCCAAGACTCCGCTCGCAATACCTAAGAATCCCGTGGCAACTCCACCTTGTCCAACTTCTTTGATTCGACGCTTTAGAAAGTAGGTGATCATTGCAATATATATTCCAAAGAGGATTGCAATCACGATCGTGTAGGTAGCGGAGAGTAGTGTGAAGTTGGTTTCGATCGAACCCAAGAGACTAAGTGGTAACTGAATCTTACTTACAAAAGGTACGTCCGGTGAACTGACTATGCCCGCAACCAGTCGGATATTTGGAAGCCATACGGCAAGCACAAATACCGACGCACTTACGACAAGTGCAAGAACCACAGAGGCAGGTTTCCGGAATACTTTTTGTAAGGCAGCAAGAATCATGATTATTTCGATGCGAGATCAATGAGTTGTTTAATGGCTGAAATTGGTTGCGCTCCTGAAAGTGGATACTTCTTGCCATTTTTGCCGACCACGATACTCCACGGTGTTCCGTTGCCACCAGTGGCAGTCGCATTCTGCACATGCTCCTCAATTTTCTGTGCATATTTGCCACTTGAGAGACACTCATTAAACTTTGCGGTATCAAGTCCAACATACGCGGCGATCTTTGGAAGTTCTGCTGGATCAAGACCATTGTTTGCAGGAGTGATTTCCATCAACCGATCCAAGTACGACCAGAACTTGTCATTGCCACCAAGCTCGGCGGCACACTCGGTTGCTTCTGCTTCCTTGCGGGCCTTGCTATGCAGGCTGTCGAGAGGAAAATGTCTGTACACCCATGCCACTTTGCCGTTCTTGCCGTACTCTGAGTAAATCTCCTTCATGGTTTCGTGGAAACGCTTACAGAACGGACATTCGGTGTCAGAATACTCGACTATTTTCACTGGTGCGTTTATATCGCCCCGAATATGGTCTTCTCCAGTAACGGGAATCATCTTTTCTAAGTCACCCGTTTGTTGGGCTACTGGCTGTTGTTGCGGAACATTCGCTGTATTACCACTCGTATTTTTACCACCACTATAAACTACCGCTCCGGCGATAAGGACACCGGCAATAATTACTGCGATTGGCATGGCCAAAGCATACTTTTGATTTGCTTGTACTGGTTCTTCTACGTTTGTTTTTATATTTTCTTCCATAATAATTTATCTCCCATACCACTGACTAAGCCATCCTTTCATCAGAGTAATTTCGCCCGACTGAGCACTGATAATATCTTCTGCCATTTTTTTAATCTCGGGACGTTTTGTTTTTTCAAGAACAATTTTCGCCATTTCAATCGCACCTTCGTGGTGGACGATCATGCCTTCAAGAAATGCAAGATCAAGATCTTCTCCTTTTTTATCTTTCAAATTTGCTACCATGCTATTCATCGCATTTTGTGTATCCTGACTGTCTGCGGTCATCTTATTTGACATAGTCGAGGTATTCATCGCTCCTTTGGGGGCTATAAAGTAACCGATCCCTCCGCCGACAATCAGAGCTAAAACAATTGCAACAATTGTATTTTTACTCATGATTATTTTAATTGTTAAATAATAAAAACGAACAACAACATCCTCGTTGAATGAGTGATGTTGAATAAGAAAAGTTTTAGTTAAAAAAGCTTGGGGTTAAGTATGCCTTGAGAAAAAGCCTCCTCGAGCGGATTGGGTATATGAAATTTCTTTTTAGAGAAAAGCCTTGTGTGTAGATATCGTATATCAGGTATTGAAAATCTGCCCAAAAATGACAGAGTACTTAATGCGACGATCAATAAGAGTAGGAAAAAAATTGAGACAATATCTTTCGCAGGTATTGCGGTGAACATGCTTTGCCACTCTTGTATATGCTCAAGTGGATTCATTTTACAAATAGACATCGAATGGCCCGTGAAAGGGCAATTTGCCATTTTTCCATTCATCTCCATCCCCATTCCAAATTGCGAAACTCCTAAAAGGAGGAATAATAGTCCGAAAATTACTGGAAGCTTAATTATTTTTTGAATCTTTCTTGGCATAATAACAACTTCCAGTTTATCATAATCTTTTGATAAAGTGAACTCCTAACAACTACTACATGTGCCCTCAGAATGATGGTCTGCTAATTTCATTCCATCATACTTATAGAGGCGTAACGAATTGATCACTACAAAGATCGTCACTCCAACATCAGCTACAATCGCCATGACAAGATTGGCGTTCCCAGAAACGGCAAGTCCAAGAAATCCAACTTTAGTAATCAAGGCAAGTGCAATATTGAAACGAATGATACCGTTTGATTTTTGTGCAATTGATATTAGTTCTGGTAATGCTGAAAGTTTGTCGTTCATGATAGCAATATCAGCGTTCTCAATTGCAACATCTGAGCCAGCGGAAGCCATAGCAATACCAACAGATGACGTAGCCAATGCTGGAGCATCGTTGACACCATCACCAACCATAGCCACCGATCCATACTTCTTTTTAAGTTCCTGTATTCGTGCAACTTTATCTTCAGGTAAAAGTGATGCATACACCTCATTAATACCAACGGTGTTCGCTACTGCCTGTGCCGGAGCGAGTGTATCGCCAGTGAGCATGATTGAAGTGATGCCTATTTTCTTGAGTTCGCTAACTGCTCGTGCGCTATCCTCTTTGATTTCATCACTCACTCCGACAATTCCTTTGATTTCTGTTCCATTGGAAACAAAAATAACAGTCTTGCCTTGGCTTTCAAGTTCCTCCGCCTTTTTAGTGATACTGTTGTCAATTGCTCCATGTTCATCTCTCATATATGCAAGCGTACCTGCACATCTGTGACTGTCGGTACACACAAGACAAACTCCTTCTATGCCTTTGCCTGAAGTTGCTTTATAAGAATCGAACGTATGCAAATCCATTTTCTTCTCTGTCGCGTAGGCAATAATACTTTTAGATATTGGGTGTTCAGAAAATGTTTCAAGTCCTGAAAGACACGAGATGACATCTTGTTCGGTGTTCTCGCCAAAAGGAATGACATCGGTCACAATCGGCGTACCTTTGGTAATTGTGCGAGTCTTATCGAAGGCTATCGCTTTAATCTTACCCATTTCCTCCAAGAAGCGACCACCTTTAATCACAACTCCTTTGCGTGAGGCATTGCCTACTGCTGAGAATACGCTAACAGGAGTAGAAATGACTAAGGCACATGGACAGGAAATAATGAGGAGGGTTAGAGCTTGAATAAACCACTTTTGAAATGGCTCGCCAAAAACAAAAACAGGAATGACTACTAACAGCACAGAGGAGAGTAAGATAAGTGGCGTATAGTATTTAGCAAATCTCTCAATGAACGCCTGAGCATTTGATTTTCGTTCGGCTGCTTCATAGGTAAGGTTTATTATTTTTTGCAACGTGCTTTCACCTGAAAGCTTTGTAACCCTTACTTCAAGATACCCATCACTTGCCACACTTCCTGCGAATACAGCATCGCCAGTCACTTTTGTTTTGGGAAGTGGCTCTCCAGTGATTGATGATTCGTCTACAAGCGAATTGCCTGAGACAATGATACCGTCAACAGGGATGATGTCTCCGTGCTTTACGATGATGATCATATCTACTGCAAGTTCAGTGAGCGGTACAACTGTTCCATTCTTGAGAGTTGCTTGCTTTGGTGTTTTATTTACCAAATCTTGAAGTGAAGACTTACTTCGAGAAATTCCAAAATCTTCAAGGACATTTCCGAGTGAAAAAAGGATGATAACAATCGCCGCTTCTTCAAGTTCTCCGATTGCGACTGCGCCGATAACAGCAATAGTCATCAAAAGATTGATGCTTGAAAAACGGAGCTTCCATAGACTCATGAGTCCTTTTTTAAAGACATCTCGGCCGAAAATAACGACAATAAGTCCTAATGCTCCCAGTTCAATAAGATACGGGAAGTGCTTACCTGAAAGGGACAGGGCTTCAAACGGAATAACCGCTACAAGAGCGATAAGTAAGTATTTAAATTTTTTATTTTGTATGAGTTCTTTAAACATAATTATTTTTTTGAATCTATTAAGTTCGCCGCCTTTCGGTAACTGCAATAGTCACACGCAATGCCCGGTTCCGGCATGTCGCCATCAAGACATTGTTTGATTGAGTGCAACATTCCGCCGACCCATGAGTCGTCGCCAGTGTATGGCAAGAGATCAATATCAAATTCCAATTTACCGTCAAAGGCCGCGCGATCTGCTTTACCATTGCAATACACAAAGTAGCCAGTATTAGAAACTTTGAAGCCGATCTTGCGAAGCAGCCACTGGTACATTTCCATCTGTCGTTTGTATCCGATCTGCCAGTCTGCATCGAGGTTCACCTTTGAAGGCTTGCTCGTTGCTTTGTAATCGACAACGGTGATCTCGCCATCTTTATTTACCCACAAATCGTCGACTGCTCCGGTCATGATGAAGTTAGTCGCTTCATGGTGGTATTGGATTCCCTTGAAGTTCTCGCGCCACTCGTTCATCTTTTCGTGTGCAAAAGGGACCATATCAAGGCCATAAGCCTTCATCAAAGGGTGCGGAGTGCCTCCATCTCTATGTACGTCAAATTCCTTCTTCAGAAGGGCATCTACAGCCGAATTCAGGGCAAATGGGAAGCCCGGCGGCTGCGCTACACCAAGGCGACGATCCATATAAAAACACTTAGGGCAGTTCATATACGCTTCGATCTTAGACCGGGACAACTTGAAAGGCTCCGGGCTTTCCGGGTCGTAGATGTTTCTTGTTCTGTTGGCATTATAATATTCGGACATGTTTATTTTTTTACTTTTTTCCACTTATCAATAAGTGTTAGCGTTTTATTCTTCGGCTCATGCTTGCTTGGTATTATCTTACCAATATCTACTACTACCGGAACATTTGCAAGAAGTCCAGCAACAATACATGTTCCTGTTGGCAAAATCGGCAAGTACTCGAAGGATACTTTATCGAGATAGGAAATTGTCTTTTCAACAGCCCTGATATCTTCATTGTTGATGAGTCTGTGTAAAAAATAATTATGTAACTGTGAGATAATTGTGGGTGAAATATCTGAAGGACGTTGACTTGCTATAGTTAAGAAAACTCCGAATTTTCTTCCCTCCTTTATTATTTCTTCAAACGTTTCGAGTCGATAATCTTTCCATTGTTCGCTTTCTCTTTCTGAATTTTCAGACAGAATATTGTGTGCCTCATCTATGATAAGGTTGAGGTAACTCTGATCATCATTACTTTCCTTTTTATCATTATAAAGTTTTCTACACAAAAGCATTGGTATAATTTTTCTGATTTGAATACTTACATCTTTTAGCGAAACAATGACAAGGTTCTTCTGTTTTGGCATATCAGTCTCCTCATCATTTATAACGTCTATTACTTTTTTTAGATGGTCTACTCGCTTATCAAGGCGTTTAATCAAAGGTGAGAGATGCTCCTTGTTTGAAAAACCTCTAATTATATCTTCATAATACTGGATAATGATTTGAAGCCTAACTTGATCAATTGGGGAAATCTTTGAAGTGTCAATTGTAAGAGTTCCTATTTTGTCATCCACTACAGTTTGTTTATACGATGAGTTATCACTATACATTCCCGTTGCTGAATCTGTACCATAGTAATATTTATTTTGTTTACTATGATAATGGAGTTGCAAACGATAATCACTAATCAAATCACTGATTGTGGTGTTACCTCCTAGAGAATCTTTTATTTCTTCTAAAAGGTTCATGACTACAGTCTTTTCAAGAGTTTTATCTCCATCTGTTGTGGCTGTAAAAATCATTTTTGCGATTGTATCTTTAAGCTCAGATTCACTTTGTATTTTTGATTGTAGATATGTACTTTCAACGGCTCGTTTCAAAAAAGGTGCTTGTGTTTTTTCGGTTGCTTGTAGAAAAATTACCCAAAATTCCGCATCTCTGATTGCATCTTGAGATATGGGATACCGATCTCCTTTATTAGTTCGTGTAGAGAGTTTATAAGTGCTTTTGTATTTTTTATCAATGATAACACTGTCACTTCTGGAAGAAGTATTTATATATTCTCCATTAAAATCTATCAGAAAAAACCGGGCATTTCTTTTGAATTTTCTTTCATTTTTATACTTTTCAAAAAGCTCACGGTATATTTTTGCAAGAGTATATGATTTTCCACTTCCAGTATTTCCAAATATACCAATATGACTTGCAAACAAACTATTAACTCCAACCTTTATAGTTTGACCCTTTTCCAGAGCTAGTGTTCCTATTGTGATTGGATCATCGTTATCTTTTATAAAATTATGGACCTGATCAAACTCTCTATTGTGGAGTAAGAAGCACTCGTTATCAATAAGTGGCAATTCTTTGATACCTCTCTCAAAGTGGCTGTTCTTAAAAAAACCAAGGAGACTTACACTCAAAACTCGATTTATTTTTTGTTTATCACTGCCGTATGATTTCTTTTGAAACTGCTTATCTTCATTTATAAATTCTCCCTCTACTTTCCCAATTATTTTTGTAAATCCTTTGATAATTTTAATATAACCTCCAACAGATATATTCTTCAGAAGCTCTCCCTTATAGACTAGGTGAGATGAGTTTTTTGTCTTATCAATTCCAACTTTAATTGTTCGACCATCGACTGAGATGACCTTACCTATTTTGAAAATTGCATCTTCGATAATTGAATCATTGCTCATAAAAATTATGCAGATGCGTTAGGTGCATCTGGTGGTGTTTCTTTTGAATCCTCTTTATCAAGGAGGCAGTCGAAGATTTGTGAATTTATTGTTTCAAGATCGTACTTGAATTTGTCGCCCCCGTCATCTTTTATTTCAGGTCCAATAACCAAAACATTATTATTTTTGATGTTTTTTGAATCAAATCGTGCTTGTATTTCTGCTCTGCCTTTTGAACTATACGCAAAAATGTAAATCATCATTGTGGGATTAGAATTAGCAGCCCTAAGTGTGATTTCTCGTATGTGTTCATCTGCAAATGAAAAACCCATAACAAAAAGAATTGTGTTTTCTTTTTCTAGTTCATTTGAATAAATGCGTAACATCTCATAATAAGTCTGGTTTAGAAGGGTGTGACGAAACTTGTCTTTATTTGGATTAACTATCGGTAATTTCTCGTATGCTTCCATAAATACTTGAACTGACGGATCGAGTGTCTTGCCTGCCGCGGCTGCTATGAGTGTTTCTATTGTTGAGTCGGCTTGTACATCAATTAAATGTGCCGCAGCAGGTAGCTTACCTTGGATAGCGGTAAGATGTTTTAGATCACAGGAAAATACAATCTCATAATTACCCGACCTATCTATAAGCTCCCATGATAGCGAACCATGCAATTTTAATAGATTAAATACTGGTATTTCTGAAATATTATCGTAGTGCAGACTTTTCTTAAATCTAGACTTTTTGAAATTAGTAAGATTAAATTGTGGAAGAAATCTACCATTGAAACCGTCATTAAATTCGAGTGCTGTGTCCTCGAGAGCTTTCTCAAGAAAAATGTCAAAGTTGGTTGTAAACAAATTCACTTCTTTGCTAAGGATGGTACTCTTTCGACGAAGCAAAATTGAGTTCACTGATTTCAAAAAATTGTGATAGTGTTTCAAAACCGCTTCGACATCAGTATCTGGTTCCAATATTTTAGAATTTTTAAATATCGCATCTTCAAAAAACTTTTTATATAACGAAGCACGTATAACCTTTTTCTCTATGTCACTAATTTCTTGATCTTCAAGTTTAGTCAATAGTATTTCGATATTGCCAAGCGGTTTAAGATATGGAGAAGAAAGACCTGATCCAATCAGGAAGTTTATATTGCAATCTTGAATTGTATCTTTAATTCTGTCTTTCATAATTTGATAAACATTCTCTATTAAATTGATCATAACCCGCATTGATCTCTTTATAATTTACAGATATCACTTCAAAGTGTTTCTTGGCAGAATTAATTTTAGCCTTTTCTGTTGGACGAAGGTTTGTGCCACCTTTTGTTTCGATTATAAAGTAAACTTTTTCACTCGATTCATTACCCTGAAGATCAATCTTACTTGTGACAATCGCCCAGTCTGGGTTATATCCACCGACAGGAGTTCCGACCTTGAACCATCCCGGTAGTTTTATAAATAGCTTTATTCGTTCATCCTTATCAAGGTCCAGAGCGAATTTTTGTTCTACTTCTGAATCAAATACAATTGCCTCATAAATTGAGTTTTTTACTGGCTGTGTTGAATCTTTATAACTTTGAATATTTTCAAATTGTTCAATGCCATATTCTTCAGGCAGAATTTCATAACTGACTTGTTGAATATAATCAAGTACCAATTCCTCACGAATTATTTTTATAACTTCGTAAATGAATTTTTCTGGATTATTAATTAAAGATTCGAAGTTCTTCGCTTTCTCAAGTATTTCAATTACAGAGTTTCGTGTTAGTTTTGTTTCATTCTTAATAGTCTCAATACAATTGATCGAGCGTTTAATTTGAGATAATTCTTGCGATTGACCTCCAATAATTGTCGCATTAATCCCCTCTTTAGCGATTAATATACCTGCCCTTTCTACTCTAATCTGAGGCTTTTGAACCTTGAGTTCTGCGATTCTTTTTGCTGCTCTTTTTACTACTTCATTTGCATCAATGCGTACCACATAGCGTGTCTTTTTCGAGATACGATCCCATATAGCTTGAAAGTTATTATCATTTTGAAATCCTTTCTTTAATTTAACAGTAACTTTTTGTTTCGCATTGTGAGGTGCAGGAGGTGCTTTATAGATTCCATCCTCTACAAATTCTGCTTGTAGACTTGAGATGTAGCTTGAGTAGCTCTCGTTTGCAATAACAGAAAGTAGATTAATGTTTCGCTGGAATATTCGTTGACCTGTTTGATCTACACAAAGACGCATTCCACGACCAATCTCTTGTCGCTTCTTAACAGTCGAGCTTGTCATGTTGAGAGTACAAATATTGAAAATATTTGGGTTGTCCCATCCTTCCTTTAGGGCTGAGTGTGAAAATATAAACTCAGTAGGCTCATCAAAAGATAGAAGTCTTTCTTTGTCTCGCATGATTAGTTCGAATGCTTCTTTGTTTTCTGCTATCGCGGAATCTCTTTCTAAATATTCGTTTGCATTTTTCATCGCAAAATAACCTTTGTGTACTTGAGCTACATCGAGGTCATCGGCATCGTATTCTTTTTTAATTGTATTAAATTCTTTAATAAATGTACTTTTTATAAAACCATCATCACTTACATAACTACTTACTTTATCAATGAAAAATAATGACAATACCTTTATATTGAATTCTTTAAGTTTTTTCTTTTTTTCAAAATGGAGCTTGATCGTTTCAACTATCTGTTCTCGCATCAAATCTTCTTTATTTCCACCAACACCTTCACCTTGTTTAATTTGGATGTTGTTTCTAAATCTGATTAATCCAACAGACCCGAAATCTGGAGCATCTGCGGTCATCTCATCGACAATGTAACCTTCATACGAACGATTATTTGTTTTCTTTTCAAGGTCGTCACCTTGTTTTACAGCAATTTTCTTTTTCTTATTATTTCCATGATCGTCCTTCACTACAACTTCAATCTGAGCCTTGAGCGCAGTTTTGCTTGGTTTAACTTCGAGCAGAGTTATTGCCGGACCGTTACCCGCATCACCATCGTCAACCACAGAGAAGACTTCTATCTTTTTCACAAGTCCCAATTGATATGCATCATAAGGAGCTAGTTGATAGACTAGGTTGTATAAGTTTCGGTGTGTTGCTGAATATCGAAGTCGAAGCAATGAGTTGAAGTTTTCCAGTGCTTTCTTTGTGGATTCTCCTTCCATGTTTTGCGGCTCATCAAGTATCAAAATAGGATTTGTTTTTTGAATATAACTGATCGGTTGTTCCCCATGCATCTGATCACGTTCACTATAAAGTACGTTTGAATCTTTGTTGAAAGCTCCAACTGTCATCACCATGATCTCAAGATTGCTACTATCTGCAAAATGTTTAACCTGAGAAATATTTTTTGATTGATACTCGTAATGACGATAAGGTGTGCCATTATAAAGATCAGCAAAGTGATCCTTTGTTATGTTTAATGTTTTTATAACACCTTCACGAATAGCCACTGATGGTACGAGAATAATAAACTTTTTCCATCCGTAGTTTTTATTTAACTCGAAAATCGTACGCAAATACACATACGTTTTTCCTGTACCAGTTTCCATCTCAATCGAAAAGTCTAGATCTTTGACGTTTTCATTTGTTTTTATATCGTTTCCTTCTTGAATCCTTTTTGTATTTTCAAGAATATCTTCTTTTGAAATAGATAGTGCATTGGGATATATTCCGAGAATTCCGTTTCCTGCAATATATTTACTTACCTCCTTGTTTTGACCTTCAAAGAGACCTACAACACTTTTTATTGCATCAATTTGGTATTCTTGGTTTGCATCAAATTTAAGCTTCATAGTGTTAGATAGTTTTTAATTCTAGACTCAATCCAAGATTAGCCTTATCTGTGTCATCAAGGGCTTGGTCGATGCAAATAAAGACTTGGTTTTTATATTCAGCACCCGTCAGTATTTTAATTGTGCTGTTTTCGACCTTCTTATCTAAACAAATTAATAGCTTTCTGCTATTGTCTTCGACAATATAGAGATTATTTTCTGCTAGTTTAGTTTCGGTTATTTTTGAGTTTAAAGAGAAACCTTCTTTAATTATGTTTTCAAAAACAATATCAATTTGATTTTCGTCATCTTCAAATAACGAAGTTTGCTTCGCTTTTACCAAATAGTTTTGGAATGCAATCTTGTTTTCTGATTCAGATTTTTCTGGATCAAATTCAAAATTATTTTCTGGGTAATTTGAGAGACCAAGCTTGAAAACTTTGAATCCAGAATTAAGCTTTTTGACAGCTCTGCGGATTCTTTCTTTTGCAATATCAGCTATAGTTACAAATCCTGCTTTATAAGCTGGGTCAGATGGATCAATTATTTCAGGTAGTTGTACTAAGATAAATTTTCTAGTTCCCTGATCTTCTTCGTTCAATTCCATTACTGCCTGTGCTGTAGTCCCCGATCCACCAAAAAAGTCCATGATTATAGAATCTTCAGAACCTTGTCTCAAGAAAACTTTTAGTAACGCAACAGGTTTTGGATAATCAAAATACTTACTTCCATCAAAAAGTTCTTTTAAATCGCTTGCCCCATTCGAGGTTGTTATATCAGTTATAAGATCTTTAAGGGATGTATTTAGATACTCTCTAATTTTCGTATAAATTTTTGCACCATCATCGGTTTTAACAAATTTTAGATCATCTGTTTCATTTTTTATCTTATCTTTACTCCATCGCCATGCATGGTATTTGTGAGTACCGTTATTATTCTTTTTTGGAACAATTTTTGTATAACCTTCATAATCTACGTCTTCATTTGTTGAAGAAAACTTCACATCATTCGTTTCAAAGTTGTAATAAATATTAAATACGAGACTCGGACGAGTTTCTTCATTGAAGGCTGAGTTTGTATTATATAGTTCATTTTTTACAACATAATCACCATCACCGTCACTTTCGGTTTCATAATTAAAACCTTTATAGGTGCTTGGCATTAATGCCTTTAATTTTTCAATAGACATATCAAATAGTCCAACATTTACTATTTTCTTAGCATATGCAATTACATATTCATAAGTTTTTGCAGCTCCCGATCCAGATATTTGGCGCCCCTTTAAGTTATTTACCCAACAAAATGTATTCAGATAATTTTCTGCACCAAATATTTCATCCAATACCACTCTCAAGTGATGAGCCTCATTATCATCAATACTGATGAAAATAACCCCGTCATCAGACATTAAATTCCATGCTAATTTAAGACGTGGGTACATCATTGAAAGCCAGTCACTATGGAATCGACCGCTTGTCTCTTTGTTTGTCTGTAATTTATGCCCTTCGCCATCAACTTGTCCTGTTTGAGAAAGGTATCCTTTTAGTGCAGATTTAAAGTCATCTTTGTAAACAAAATCTGATCCCGTATTATAAGGAGGATCGATGTAAATTACTTTTATTTTTTCAAAATATGCTTTTTGAAGCAGTTTCAAAGCCTCTAAATTATCTCCCTCAATAAAAATATTTTCTGAAGTATCAAAATTAATACTTTCATCTTTCGCAGGTCGAAGAGTTGATGTGCTTGGGATGATCACATTCTTAATCGCAGTGCTTTTACCCGCCCAAGTAAAACTGAACTTTTCAACGCGCGGATCAATATTATCCCCGAGAACTGCTCGGAGTTTTTCCCAGTCGATTTTTTCTTCAGAAAAAACTTCCGGAAGTATTGATCTTAGTTCTTGAAGTTTTTCTTCACTAAGATCTGACGATGTTAAGTTTATTTTTTTAGTATTTTTTGACATAAATTAAATTTTTACATATCTAGTTCCCGGACCTCGACCTATGCGCTTTACTTTTTCCAGTTCTAATAATCTAAGAAGTGCTTGACGGACCGTGGGCATTACTATTCCGGTCGCTTTTACAATTTCCCCCGGGCTTGCTTCACCAACTTTCGATATATACTTCCAGACTTCGAATTGTTTCGGTGAGAGAGTGTCTTCTACATGTTCTTCTTCAAGGTATGTGAGAGCTTTTGTAGCTTGCTCTTTCAAAACCGAGAGGAAGAAATTGAGCCACGGGCCGATGGTGTCATCAGGAGTCTTGAATGTTTCCTGTGATTTACGAAGAGCAACATAGTATTCATCCTTGCGACGCTCTACAATCTGTTCGTGAGAGACATATTGCACGAATAAATAGCCCGATCGGAGGAGCAGGAGGTTTGTGATTACGCGCGAAAGACGGCCGTTACCATCTTCAAACGGGTGAATCTTTAGGAATTCAACTATAAAATTGGCCACTACGAGTAATGGATGGAATCTGTTTTCCTCAAGGGCTACCTGTGTCCATTCCACGAGTTCTGTCATCTCAGCCGGCGTAGCCCATGCCGGTGTAGGATCAAACATGATTTTTGCAATATTGCCTTTTTCATCAAGCACACCTACAGTGTTTTCACCTTTTTTATATTTTCCTTTATGAAGTTTATCTTTCTCTGAGTATTTAAGAAGTTCGTTGTGGAGTGATTGAATCATTCCTTCACGAAGTGGTAGTGATTGAAAACTATCAAACACGTTTTGCAAAGTCTCGAGATATCCCTGCACTTCCTGTGAATCACGATCTGCAAATTTTGAGACCGCAAGACCTTGCATAATTTTTTCAACTTCTTCGTCTGTTATTTTTGCTCCCTCGATACGAGTGGATGCACCTGCAGAAGTAACAAGCACAGAGCGTTTTAGGCTCGTGATTGCTTGCGGGGTCATTCGCAATCCTGACTTAAATTCACCGCGAATACCATCAATCTCAGCGATCAGCTGAAGAATGTGTGGTTGGGGCGTTTGAAGCCGATGGTCAAATTTTATCTTATTGTTGTCCATATTATCTGCTATAAGCTATATATCGGATAATAGCACTTTATAGCAGATAACGCAACGAGTACCTATTTCCCTGCGAAAGGTTGGCTGTTTTCCCCTTTATTTGCAAAGTAAAAGGCAAAAGCCATAGACGCGAGGGTTAGGAAGTCTTTGGGGTCAATTTTACCCATAAACATGCCTATAACGGTCGCTATGGCCATCAGAATGAATACGATCTTGGATGCTGATTTGTATATTTCCATAAAATTAAAGTTGATTTACTAAGCTGATAATTTGAGCCTTGATCGCCTCCTTACTCGATGTCTGAGTTGGAAAGAGACGTTTGAGAAGCTCAGTACGAACAGTCTCCAGCTTTTCTTTGTAGTCGGTAATGTCACCATGGACTACAATATTTTTCTCATGGAGAATGAATGCTGTGTCAGGATTATTTGCGAACGATTTCACAAGTTCAGTGAGTTGTTGATACTGCCATTCCGTGATGTCGTTTTCGCTCAGCTCGACCGTACCATCTTGATCAACATCATAGCCGGCTGCGAGTTCAATTCCGATCGTGTACTGATTTGGGTTGACCCATGAGCCATCAATATTTTTTCTCATTATCTTTTTTGCACGATCATTCGGGTTACTTATAACACCCGCGTGCCATGCGATGTCGGTCACTTTGACGAGCTGTACAATCTCTCCTTCTTTTCGACCAATTACAAAATGAGCTGATGACCGATTTGGACGATTGGCATTTGAAAGCCAACTTACCGCCCCGGCATAGGCGCCAAGTGTGAAATGAAGGACAATTGCGACCTTCTTTGTATCTGAAGGTGTGTAGTTTGGTGTTTGCTTTAATTGAATGTTCATAACTTTTTTATATTTACTTTATTAATAAATTAATGAGGCCAGTAATTAATCCCGCGATGGATGCACTTGAGACAATCCAGAAAAACTTCATGATCCACTCTTGGTTGGTCTTCACTACTGCAAGGTCTTCCTGAATATGACTCAAGTGATTTTCCTTTATTTCTTTTATATCCTCCTCGAGTTTTTCAATTCGTTTTTCCATAGGCATAAATTAAAGAGTGTTTATAATATGAGTTCCGAACTCATTGATAATGTCTTCACTGGTAGTAAACTTTACAGATGTTTGTTTAGCTCCTCTCTCTTTGGCCCACACGGAATAATTCTCTCGAATGTATCTCATGATGACTCCCCAGATTACATTTTTCTCAGCACTGTTTCCCGGGACTTCTTTTGCAAGCTGATCGCCAGTAAGATAAATTTGCACCCTTTTTACTTCTTGAGTTCCTTCAATTTCAATCTCAGCAGTGAATCCTAGTTCTTGGAGAATCTTTCCAGTTGGATCAGTAACTTTTATATATTCTTTTATTGTTGCTTTTTTAAACATAAATTTTATTTAACTTCCGCCGTTAGACTTATAAGAGATATGTATCTTGCTGCACCAGATGTATTTTTGATTCCGAAATACATCTTTTTTGAATTCACATTTGCATCAGCAACGATTGCCTTTGAGACAAAACTAAAATTGTCAGTACGCGTACTTCCGATGATTGTATTGTCGTTGTACAACTCGTAGGTCGTTGTCCCTGCCGCAGCGATGTAAATAGAGAATGTATTTTGATTTCCAAGAGACAAAATACCTATATCTGATCCCCATTTATCAGCGTGGATTTGGTACATATATTGTTGGTTGCCACTCGTATCTGTTGTAAGTGTTTCAGCGGTACCGTCTGATACTGTTGTGCCAGACACAGTGATTGTGCATACACGAATTCCGTAATTACTACCGCCAAGTCCTTGATAATACTGATAGATACTTCCTGCAGTAATCTCAATCAAGGCACCCCATGAGCTGCCGTAAGTACTAATAAATCCGGTGGACATGTTATTGCTGTTCACAGAGAATGATGTACCAGATACCGAGATAACGATTCCTTTGTTATCTGTAGTAAAGCAAACAAATTTATTACTTGCTGCTTTGAAGTATTGATGCCTTCGTGTCACATTTCCCGTTGTTGAGACATCAGCTTCGGTGTTTGCGGTGATAGTCGTCCCTGAGATTGAAAGCACTCGACCTTTTTCACCACTACCACTGCTAACTTTCATAATCAGGAGTGCAGTCGTAGTACTATCTCCGAGGACATACGGATTTGATCTTGTACCTCCTGCGTTCACTGCTGTACCTTCAGTGATCGTAGTGCCGGACACCGTACAGCATTCAACAAAACAAGTTGAGCTTTCTTGCCAACAGATAACAACTTTATTTGTATCTAGTTTTGTTACACCGATACAACTTGCACTAGTGCTATCTTGAATTGTCACAGATGATCCCGCGGTGATTGTAGTCCCTGAAATAGACAACACCATGGCTTTTCCAGTACCGCCTTCGGTATAAACAACAAAAACTTTATCAGTATCAATCAGCACTCCATCTACAACTTCTTTACTTGAACCTTCATTGTTAGGATGAATCTGTTGTGCAGTTCCGTAAGTTATGATATTACTGCCATCCCTAGACATTACCTGTGCAAACAAACCTGAACCTGCGGCCTTGAAAAGATTTAGAGCACGTGAGCTATCAAGTGGTATTATCTTCCATGGACCAGTATTTGAATCAGTGCTTTGCGAGGTTGCTGCCTGACGAGATTTGATTCCACTCATTAAGGAAAGATGTATGAGTCTCTTGTATTTTGAAAACCATTCCGACCCTACAAAAACTCTCGTTTGATTATCTGAAAACATTTCATCATTTGTACTTACTCCCAATATTCCACCTAGGTTAGTTAGGAAGGAATTTAATGTACCGAGGTTTGTGCTGTTATTTAGATTAATGGGATAAAGAATACCGTCGGCATCAGTCGTGCCATCACTTCGCTTGGTCAGACCGACTTGAAGACATTTATCCATTTTTACAACTGGGTAGTAGTGAAGGCCTCGCTTCAAGCCTCCCGAATCGTCTGTGTTTTTTATTTGAAGGTCAATCATAATTATGTTTTTACTATGCTAGTAATACTGTCATCACCGTTGTAGGTGATCGTGTAGGTATTCGTTCCGTCACTTGCTGTGAAAAGTCTACCCTCGCTGTCATAAGTCAGTGTATACACGACACCAGTGACAGGATCGGTGATGGTTGTCGGCTGGTCATCATTGTTGTATGTAATGTCAGCATTATTGAATCCACCAACTGTTTTATTTAATTTTTCTGCGGTTACTTCCTCACCGGCTGTCCATTGGTATGACATGGTTTTATATAATCGTTACAGTTCCATCAAGCGTCAGTGCGTCACTTCCCGCAACAGTGATATTGATAGCTACACGATTGAAAATGACACCCGAGTTCGACGTACCCGAGCCATTAATAAAGACAGCGTATTCTCTCCATGTACCTGTTGCTTCACCGGCTGCCCAGAAACTGGCGATATTGATCTGATTCAGAGAGTAAGCTAAAGAGGAAACGCTTTTGCGAGTGGCCCCGGTAGGGGTCTGAAGGCCTGTATCTGCATTAGAAGGGCTATTTGTACCAGTTCCAAGTTCTTGATGGGTTATTTTGATTTCATTGATCGAGGCGATATTCCCTGAGAGTGCCTTCCCTATTTGCTCCCTTGATACAGTTGGGATTATGTTGTGGTATTTATACATACGAACCTGACGCCCGATGAGCACTCGACCGAGGATATTTGATATCCATATTGGAAGAAGGAAGGGAATCTTTTTCAATTTTCTTATTTCATCTTCAGTACATGGAGTGAGCGGAGTGACATAAAATCGGTAACCCGGCACTGCACCTGTTACGAGCGCGCGCAGGAAGTCCCGAATTGTATTCAGTCCACCATTCATCTTCAATTGTGTATTTTGTGTTTTCATAAGTTTAATTAATTACGCATGAATGATCTGTCCAGAGTGTTCTATTTCTATCGCTCGGATTGATTGGAAAGTATGGACCAGCGACCCAGATAAAACCGACACCAAAACCGAACGGATTCACTCTATTGTTTTCTCCGAAGGCCATCGCTTCCGTATAAGAGGGACTGCCACGAGGATATTTAGTTGCGATGTATCCATCTTCAACGATAGCCATGTCTTCAAGAAAACCTTCGACTTGCACAAGCACCTCATTCTCTTGAGTGGTGAATTGAGAAGCTGGATCACCGACAAGAAGTTTTCCAAGGACATCAATTACTCCTACATCTTCAGATGCAAGAAGATGTACTTCATTCTCGAAACTGTTCGGAGTAAGTGCTTTGGTTATCACACGCACAATCTTGAAGGTTTCATTTATACCGAGCGCAATAGAGTTGACGCTTATTGATTGACCAGAACGAAGACCTGATTTTGTTGTGCGGAATATTCCTTCGTTCGCGCGATGTGCATATTTCTTAAGTTCTGCATATGCACGCTGTGTAGCTTGTGTTTCGCTTTTAATCGTCGCATCACGAATTATGTATTGGTATTCCCCGTACTCTGCGATGCTCGACCAATCGCGTCGAATAATCTTGATTGGATAGACCTGATTTCCAGACCACTTGATGTAATCACCTGATGCCGGCTTGTTATCTGATCTAAAGATAACGAATCCGTTGTTTGGGTTATAGAGAACATCTTTCGTAGCAGGGTCGGTCAGACCATCTTGGCCGATAGTAAGCGTTGACCATGAACCACCTGAATTTGTGGACTTTTCAATTGTTAGATTTTTTAGACTTGGTTTTGCAACAAATGTTTTCTGCTGACCATCGGCTATTTTTGTTTCTGTGAGTGAGGAACTTTCTTTGTCACCTCCACGCACAATGACTGTATTCCTGATTTGGTTTATATTCCGACCAACAGAAAGACTACCGAAGATATAGTTGCCATTCGTATCATCAAGACTAAATGGTGCAACTTCCACTCCTTCTTTAAAGAAATGAATGTCTTTGTCGTAGTCGACATACCAGTCACAGTCCCCGATTTGATCGGCCAATCTTTGAAAACACTTTGATGGCTGTTCATCGTTGAAAACTATTTTTTGAATGAGGTCAGTTGCAAGAACATTCGTTGTTGTGAACCCAGATTGAATATAATTCAAGACAATATCCGCAATAATATCGTCGATTGTCATGCTCGTATATGTTTTATTCACGAGCTTGCGATCCATGAGCTGTTGATAATCTTTACAGAGAACGCTGTAGTATTGAACATATCCAATATTTTCTTCGGAAGTCTCCACGACAACACCACCGAATATCTTTGTCGCTCCTTCAAAAAGAGTCACATCATCCCCGTGAGTGGGACGATAAGTTTTCAATCCATAATTCTTGATCTTGAATTCTAAACGGTCAGGCTCTTTTGTCAGAACATCTTGTTTCTCAAGAGAAGACCATTCAATCTCCGAACTTTTATCTACATCATTAATCTTAAGTGTGAGTGCCATATCAGTTTGTGCTTATGCGATGAATTTCCCGAAGACGGCGAATTATCATGTCACCGATCTGCACAGCTACTGTGCGATCGAGAAATACTCCGCCTCTCATGTCGACCATAACGCTACCTCCGCCAACACCTGCACCATTTGCGATTATTGATCCCCCACCATTCGGCACGAATAGTTCGGGACCCTTTTCTCCCACGAGATATGTTCGGCCGGCTTCGACAGTTCCACCACCGGCTTTCTTTCCGGTCACTGTGTTAATGACAGAAGTAACACCGCTACTAATACTGCTACCGACTCTGCTTGCAAGATTTGATACAGCCGATATCGCATTGTTTACAGCTTGAATCGCTTGATTGATGATGTTGTTTATGTAATCCGATGCGCTCTTTATCGTGTCTTTGATCGCTTGCCATATGCCTATCCAGAAATCTTTGAAACCAGTCCACAGAGCGACGAGTGTGTTGTAGAACGAGAGCATTTTGTCAGACAAATAATCGACTGTTACCGTCCAGACATTTTTAATTGCAGCCCATACATTTTTTATAATTTCTTTTACTTGATCCCAATGCGTGTAGAGTAGAATCCCGAGCGCAACAAGTGCGATAATGGCAAGAGTCCACGGATTAAGAAGAAACGGAACGATTGCAGCTCCAAGCGCACCGATTCCCGAGAGAAGTGGCATCAAGAACTGGACTGTCATGGCGACTCCGGCGATAGCAAGGACACCCGCAATCACTAACATCGCCGCCGATATTACTTTCGAAAGCCATGGAAACTTCTCAATCAAATCATTGATCCATCCGATCGCTGTCCCGAGCCATTGCACGAGAGGTGCGCCGGCATTCTCCATAAAGTCGCCGGCCGTTTCCTTGAGTCTTGCCCATTGGATTGAGAAGGGACTCATCGCCTTTTCTCCTTCTTCTACTCGACGCGCCAATTCTTCAAAGAGTGTCTGCAAGCTCACGAATTCTGGAGCTGCAATACCGAATTGCTCGAGAAGAAATCTAAGCGCTCGCTCGTTTCCTTCTGTTGCACGAATCATCATGTTTGCAGCTTCATTCGCATTTAACATTCCTATACGCTGTCCGCGAAGAAGGACATTTGCATATTCCTGAGCCTTATTCATTTTCTGAACACGAGGAAGAAGTTTAGATGCGACAAGTGTTGCATATTCATCCCCAACTCCAATGGTGCGCTGTTGCTGTGCGCCCCATTCCTTTAATATCGTGAAATTATCGTCAACATTCTTGCCGTATCCGGCCAAAAAGAAACGAGCTTGTGCGAGTTGCTTATTACTTTCTTCAGTTGCATTAATAAGAGCCGTCAAACCTTGCGCTCCTGCGTAGGCAGAGAGAAAACCCAGAGCGCCTTGGAGAGCGTTTCCGTATCCTTTGGTCTGCTTTTCTAGATTCTCGGTTTGAATGCCGATATCTTTAAGAGTTTTACTCGCTTCATCGCGAGCGTTGACCACGATCTGAAGTTTTACATCTTGTGCTGCCATATTAATGTTTCTCTATTTTCTTCATGTCGCGTTTGTGCTTTTCACCATCGACACGAAGTTGAATTTTTACTATCTCGGGGAACCACCACGGCTGAGCTATTAATTCTTGGTATGTCCATCCGAATTTCTCGCAAAGCATGACCATAAACAATTCGTCAGGAACGCGACCTTTGCCGGTTTCGATGAGTACGGAGTAGTCGTACTCTACTTGGCTAAAAAATCGCTAGGGTCGAATGCGTCTTTGGTGACTTCATTGATCGCTTTGATGACCGACCTGTAATCTTCCTGCCGCATATTTTCTACTCTTTCTGCGGGATTATCTTTATTGTCATCTACGGACACAATCACGAGGCGAAGTGCCTGTTCTTCTGCTTCCGGTACTGCAAGAGGATCAAAGTCCACGACTTTTGATTTTTCTCCTTCACCTGTCTGAAACTTTGAATGTTTCAGGAAGATGGATTGTAGTTGGCGAGCTTCCTTTCCAGTTAGGTAGGTATAAAACTCGACGACTACACCTGATGGTGTGGTTATTTTTTTGGTTTCTCTTTCCATAATAATTAGTAGCTTGCTGTTAGGTTTGTAATGAGCGCGGCGATCATCTTCGCATCACTCGTTGAATAATGCGCCTTGAATGACACACTTTGTTTGACCATTTCATTGATCTGAATCGGTCGGGTTATCTCGGTGAATGTCACCTTTGCTAGATCGATACGGACGGTAGGATTTGCTGCGTTTCCGATCGTAGTATCCGTATTCACTAGATCGAGACGAACCGCTTTCATGGTTCCTGCGAGTGTGTTGGTTTTGAAATCGCTTTCGTTTTGCCATAGGGCTTCAAGTTTTCCTTCAATAACAAATTGCTTGTTAAGGAAGTCGTTAGGAGTAATGCTTCCGAGAACATCATCATCCTCGAGGTTCTTGGTGATGGAAAGTGTGAGCGACTTGAGCGCTATTGCTGTACCCGCTCCAAGACCGGCCAAGTCCGATGCAATTTTGAACGTGAAGTGCTTGTGCGTGAACTTACCCTCAGTAGTAAGTGCGGGCGTGAGCGTTGCTGTTGCGCCTTTCTTAGCACGCACATTTGTGGTGTAGCTAATGTAATCACCCGGCTCATAGTTGATTTCAAGTGTATCGATGACAGCTAGGGCATGTTTGTAATCCTGCCCTGCAAGTGGATCATCAAGAAACAATGTCAGCGCCTGATGCTGTGCGCCTTGCTGTACGCTGAATGCGTGGTCATATACTATGGTTTCGCCTGAGTGAGTGCTTGATGATACGTCACCAAGAGCTGCAAGAAGAACTAGGCCAAAGTGTTTGTCACCGATTGGCGCTTTGAGACTTCCTTCAGCCCATTGCTTTGTGATTACGGACCCGATGGAATCTTCAATCACTCCATATGCCTGTTCTTCAAAGATTTTGTTATCCTTTTCTTCAATACCAAGCTCGGAGAATGGAATCCAAAATGTTGCTGATCCTTGTGGAGTTCCCCGAGTAGTTTCTTTTGCTATTCCAACTTGGAACAGTCTTCCTATTCCTTTACTCATACAGTTTTTTCTTCTTCACTAGGTTGTAATGGTTCGACCTTTTGTTTTTCTTTCTCATAGATTTCTTCCGCTTCTTCTTGAGAATGTGCAGTGACTGTTAGCGGCTTATATTCAAGCCCACCCGGGAAGAAATATTCTTGCGGTGACCCGAGCATTTTGGTTTTATCTTTTGTTTGCATAGTGCTTAGAATGTAAGTGTTTTATCCGCGTGCGCTTTTAATGTGACAGTGAACACGATGTATGACTTATCTTGCGAAGTGATCGCCTCCGGATTACTGCTTGATGGTTCGAGTCCACCGATAGCAGAACCGGCAAGTGTCGGATCATTGTCGAAGGCGTCGAGCAACTGATCGCTCAGGTATTCAACATCGTCGCTTGATTCGATGTTTTCCGCTTTCTGCACGATCGTGATTGCGAAGGTGTAAGTGCGGAGGTTTGATCGGTTCGTTGAGTAGCTTCCTTCAGAACTTGGAGACACAAGTATCGCAGCAGGAAATGACGGAATGTCTCTATCAAGAGATGCGTTCGCTTTCAGATCGTCCACCATCGCAAACTTCAGCACGCCGCTTGTAACGAGTGCGTCCAGTTTTTCTTTTATCTTTCCTTTGATAATGGTTCCGAGTGATGAGGGCATTTTATTTTGAGAGCTTTCCTATTTCGCGGATGATAATGTCTCCCGCTTGGCGGAAGATGTTTTGCACGTCCTTCGCAGATTTTTCGACTATTTGCTTCATGAAAGGACGAGGCTTTGATGGTCGGGAGAATTTTGCGAACACTCTTTGTCCACCCTGATTCACCCACGACAAAACTTTCTTTTGCTTCGGATACACGTATCCTCGGCCGTACTCAACGAATGGCGCATAGCGTGCGGTTGGAAACCATGCCGCTTGTAGTTTTCCCGATCTGAATCGGAAGCTGTGCAAGAGATTTCCGGTGCGCCACGGAATCGGATCGTCTTTAAGAGAATGCTTGGCAAATATCGCCTGTGTTGCATCTACGGCTCTTTGAAGAACCGGTTCCGAGATTTTTGGATAGCGCCTGAATGACTGTGTGAGCGCTTTAATGTTTTTAATTTCAACTTCAACGATTGCCATAGTTATGGAAGGACAGGAATGCGGCGGTATCGTGCGATAGTCGCTTCATCTTCTTTTGTTAATCCTTCACGCCATGCAATCTGCGCTCCGTCGAACCCTTCGGAAAGTTTTCCTTCAGCTTCCTTTCGCTTGTACCACTTCACAACAATGCGTTCGGCGAGATCGGTAAGATCAAATGGAAGCGTATGCTTTGTAATGTCGTCTTCATTTTCCCAATCAATCAAATAGCCGGCCGTGTAAGAGACCCGGAGAAACTTCTCAAGCATAGTGTTTACTTCTATGATCCCCGCGTCTTCATCCAGTTCCCAACTATCGGGATCGTAATCATTCCATGTCGGAGTGGTCTTTGCTCCTGATCGATATTCAAACGCTGTGACTTCACTGACTGGCGCTTGTCGAAGCACGAGTATTTGCTGTCCGTAAGTGTGGACCGTGTGCAATTCTTCGTAGTCAGTTTCCATAAAGCGACGATTGCATTCGCCTTCTATGTAATCACTGACTGCGTTTATCAGATTTGCGAAGAGTACGTCAAAACCGTCATTCTCAATTCTGAGTCTGACGTTTCGTACTCGGTCTACCGTTGTTAGTGCGTATGCTCGTGGTTCCATAGTGTTCATCGGATTGAGTCCCGGTCACTCCCTCCCAATTCGAGAGGGAGAGCCGAGAATCAATCGCAAGCGATTAGTTCACCGGCTCGTTGTATGCGCGCGAAAGTGCGAACACAGCCGAGCATGGGATTGACGGAGAGGTACCACCGACATCCAAAACAGCACGAAGGTAACGTTTGCGACTTCCGGTGTTTAGCCCTTCCAATCGGATGAGCTTTACATCGTTGTCTGCAGTTACCGCCGCCGTTGCGCCCGAGATAGCTGCCCATCCCGTTGATCCGTCTGCAGATTCCTCCACATTGAATGCGTAGGTTTCGTTAGTATCGGCGAGATCAATGTCGCCGGCAGAGATGGTAAGCACAGCCGATCCGAATCCCTTCGTATCAACTGCCGAACCGTTTGCATCTGCCGTGCGTACCGCAGGGACAAGCGAAACGAGAAACTTTACTGCGTCATAGACTGATTTCATATAGTTTCGTCTGGCTGGTTGCCGGTTTGAGTATCTTCCGCATTTTCCTCAGAAGAATTTTCATCTTCTTTGGTTTCAGTTCCTTCACTGTCGCCTTCCGGCTTGTCGACATCGTCAGAATCGCCGTCGGAATCTTTTGATTCGTCGGTGTCTGTTTCGTCAGTCGATTCATCAGCGGTTGAAGTTTCCTGTTCGTCAGCTTCTTCAGCCGGTTCTAGGAATTCGTCGCCGATATTCTCGGCTTCCTCTGGTGTCATGCGAATGACCGATCCTTTTTCGATGCGATCGCTTTTGAAGGAGATCGGTTTCAGGACTGTGTATGGGAATAGTTTTTCACTCATATGTGATGTACTCAAACGATTAATTATTAAGAAGCAGCGGTTTTGACGACTACAAATGCTGCACCGAGTGCGACCGTGAGTGCCACTCGTTTCTTGTAAACAAGAGCTCTCTGGTCTGCAAGCGCAATTTCTTTTCCACCGAAGGTTCCTGACTCGTGTTGTGACACGGTCATTTCGCCTTTTTCACCGAATGCCAGAGCCTTTAGGTTGCCGAAGATAATGTACTTCGTTGAAACAGCGGACGCGCTGTTTGAAGGCAAGTGCTTAGAGGTGAAAACTGGGAATCCTCCCATTTCACCCATAGGCCGGATGCCGCCGCCAGTCGGGTTGTTCGCAAGTACTCCTGCGGAGATCGCTCCTGCCTGAGGCAAGATAAATGCTCCGGCTGAATCCTTTTGTGTGCGAAGTTTTGCCCACACCGTACGGTTCATGTACCAAGCAGCACCATCAAGCACAGATTCTTCAACCTGCGCAATCGTGTCAGCGGTATCCACTACCACATCAAACTCAGCAAAGGTGTCTTTGCCGGATGCGAGTGTGTAGACCGTGACATCAGAATGGTTTAATACTCCGACGAACGGACTACCTGTGCCTGTGAGACCCTGCTTGTCAGTCATGTTGGCGAGTGCTTCGCCTCCAAGGGCAAGTAGCCAGTCAGCAAGCTGGACGTCAGCATCAACCAAGAGATCGTTTCCGACCACGAAGGCGAGCTGCCATTTCTTGGCAATAAGATTAGCGGCACCGAATGTAATTCCAGTGATACTGCCTGCAGCATCAACACCAAGAAATTCTCCTTCAAGAAATGCACCGGTATAGCTTGGGATTGCCTTCTCATCAGTACCCATAGGCCACTTCTGAGCTTGGCTCATCACAAGACCAACCGATGCAGCAATCCTTAAGATTGCAGACTCGACTTCCTTGGAAACAAGGTAACCTCCCCGGTTATCCTGCTCGGAGATCAATGCTTCATTTGCTTTGACCTTGAGTCCTGCTGCGGCGCGGACAACATCGACAAACTGAGACTTCTGTTCTCCTGAGAGACCAGTCATATCTCTGCCAAAAATTGCACGCTCCATCTGCATCTTCTCTACGATTGCGCGAGTTTCCTTGGCAACAAGAGGCGATACAGCTTCGCCGAGCCGCTTCTCCATGACTTCCTCAACGGCAGTCTGAAGTTGGCTTTTGATCAATTCTAATTGTTTTTGATCCATACTATTTTTTTTCACGAGTGTCATTAATTTTTCGCAATGCATCACTCGTGATGTTATTAATCATTCGCAAGACCTGACGGTTAGCATTGAAAGCTTTGAGAGCTTCAATGACCTCCGACCCTGCGGCGTTCGACCTTTTCTTCAGGGCATCTCCATCGAGATGTTCTTTCCCTTCGGCACCCTCGAGTAGCTCCTCTAAGGCGGCGATTGTGGCTTTCATACCGTTGATGGCAATTTTGATTTTTGTGCGACTCATCAGCTCTCGCACTCGTGCAGTCTTTTCGGCTTTCACTTCATCACTCTCATCGTTCGAACTTTCCGAGCTGACGAGAGCGAGAATAGCTTTGGAATGCTCATTGATCGAGCTATCCGTTTCTGTTTGAATCGCTGAAAGTTCAGCACCGATTTTCTGAACAAGATCTGGCACTTCCGCTTTTTCTTCATTTTCTTCAGCTGGAGTTTCCGTCTTTTCAGACTTTGCTTGGCACACTAGTCCGCCGGACTCATCCGGCTCTAGTGTGCCTTCAGTTCCATCCTCTAAAGTACAGATATCACCTTCTTGAGGTTCTGATTTTGTAAAAATTCCTTTCGTGATTAATTCACCGGCATCAAGGTTGAATTGCTTAGCCAAAGAGAGAGCCATAGGATTTGCAGGGACCGGTACGAATGAGAATTCGAGAAGCTCGGCTTTTGTGATCACATTGCCTTCCATTTCTCGGGCAATAAATCCTACGGAGGTAGTCTTTACGATCTTCGCATCGTAAAGGCGGCGCACTTGCTGTGCGAACGGATTGGCTTCTTCTGGAGCGAATCGTCCTTTTGCAATTGTTTGACCTTTATCATTTGTATAAATTTCATCAGTTATTCCAATCGGCAAGTCATAATAGTTGTGGCCCCATAGAACAATTGGATTATTTTTGTAATTAGTAAAATCCCAGCCGTCCTGATTTATTATTTCACCCTGTCGATCTTCATCGGCAGTAGAAATAATGACTTCAAAGTTTCCAGAGTCGGTTGCTGCTTTAGTTTTTTCAATCGCCTCTTTAAATTCTTTTGAGGTAATAGCCAATGATACTTTCTCTAGTATCTCGTCATTTATTTTTTGAAATGTAACTTCTTTTTTCATAATGTTTATAATTTCTCTAATAATTTTTATCCTTCTATACTTATCTCCTCCGGTCTGGTGTAGCATCGACAGCTCACATGAAGCGGTGGAGCTCCAACATCGTCATAAGTTATGTCTAAATCATTTCCATCGTTACCCGTATGCACATCACCTTGGTTATAAAAATTCTCATCGATGGAGATAACTTTTCCGTTCATCGCTTCACACCATGGGCAGACCATTTCATCAACGGCCGTATACCACTTGATCGTCTTTACTACACCGGTTTGTTTCCACGCTTCCTTCGTTGAATCATTTGCGATTCTGAATGTTTCCGTTCGGGCAACTTGTGCTGCACGGACTTCGTCACTAAAAGCATAAATATTCGAGATTTTGCTTTCCAACTGTGGAAGTGACGCTCCTTCGGCAAGACCTTCTTCGATAGCATCCTTAAGAAGACCCAAAGTGGTTTCGTTATAACTTTCAGCCATTAGTTCTATCGACCGATCTAATGCCCTACGAACTTCTGGAGTGATTCGGAAGTCGCTCGATCCCAAGAGCTGCATTGCTTCTTTTCCTTCCGATTCATACAAGTTACTCAAGATAGGTTTGGACAGATCAACCATTACACCAATCCAATTTTCTTTATTAAAAATATCTTCTTGAGTTATTTTCCAAGACTTCTTTTCAACAAATCGATTCAGGTTTGACAGGACAACCGCTTTTTGATTGTCATTAAACTTCTTTATTGCTTCATGCTGTAAATTTTCGTAGCGAGTAACTCGAAGTACGAAGCCTTTATACAAAACTTCATACTCTGAATTTGAAAGACCAGAGAGATCTCGTCGAGCTTTGGTTTTGACTTCTTCGAATTGCTTTTTGCTTGCATCAATTGAGTCGGCAACACGCTTTGCGATTTCTTCGGACATTACTTTTCGTGCCTTCGTATTTTTTGCCCCTCTGGTTGAGGGTTTCTTATCAGCAGTAGTGTTTTTCCTGCCTGTTCGATTGAGAGACTTTGGCTTAGGTTTTCCAAGTGCTACTTTTGAAAAATCAGTCATGACATTCTCACCGTTATCTACTCCATCAAGACCGAAATATTCTTCTCGAGCTTCATTGACACTCATAACTGGCTGAAGGGCTACGGCGGCTTTCATTTCTTCAATTTTTTGTACCTTATCTTCAGGAACCGGATCAACAAAATCCAAATATAGATTGTCTCCATATCTTGGAACAAGAAATTCATTCAGTTGCTGAACGATCATTTCCATTTTTGGCTTGATTGTGCGAGCGGCAAAAACATAATTAGAAGTTTCAGCAGTAGCTCGATTAGTTTCCGATTCCGATCCACCAAGAATAGTTTTGGGGACACGAAATCCTGCAAGAATTTTGTCCCGCATTACTTGCTGAAGGTTTGCAAAATCCATATCCTTCGGATTACTGGATGCTTCATCGTATTTAACTCCCTTAGGAAGCACCGCAACTCGATATGCGTTGCCTGCGCCTTTGTACAAATTTTCAAATGAAGCACGAAGAACTTTCATCTGCGCATCGGTAATTGCATTTTCGGAGCTTAGAAGTCCGCCGAGACGAGCACCGTTCTTGAAATAGTTAAGATTTACTTCCGATGCAAAGTTGTCTGACTCGATCCAGTCGATTATTGCCTGAACAGTACCGATACCTTGATAGGGATCATTTGGATCAGGATATTTAAGATGAAGAATTTGCGCTGGCTTGTAGGTTACAGTCTTGCCATCAATCGAATAGCTATAGCCTTTTATAAACTCCGGCAGTGGAGCAGGGACCGGATTGGTATAGCGTGGATTGAGGAGAAAAATTGCCTTCGGTTTGTCGGTATCTTTTTCAACGCCGTCTAAAAGCCAGTATGAATTTCCCGTAAGCTCAAGATGCGAAGCGGTAAGATACCGTAATTCGTAACCGGTCTGAAAAGGGTTAACGCCATCTAAAAGATCGAGAAGTTCATGGTCAAATATTTCTTCATGCACACCATCTTTGTTTACTTGAAAAAGCCTGAAAGACGTTTTTGCCAATTCCTCGGCAATGGCACGCACAGCCGCATAGACCCATGAGTTATAAACACTCATCGCTTTATCCATGGATGTTTTTCTTGATCTACTCCAAAGAGTGAATGGATCATTTTCTGAAATACCAGAAGCAAGCGACAAATTATTTGCCTTGCGGAGGAGACCTATTGTGTTTAATGCTTTATCTAAAAAATTCATAAAATGGCAACAAAAAAAGGGCTTGCAACATGAGCGCATCTCTTTCGAGACGAATTCATGTCACAAGCCCTCTTGGGTTACAAGTCAGACTGGACGCACTTAAATTTTCAACTTACCCCTTTATTATATCAAATCTCATTTAGGGTGCAAGCATTTTTCAGAGTGGAAAGGCTGTAAAGTCATCCGAGCTGTCGGTCCGACGCTTTATGGTGTATTCAGCCAAAATGACCTTATTGTCTTGTATTTTAATCACGATCTCGCCCATCTTTATCTGCTTGGCAAGATGCATGATTTCTTCCCATTCCGGTGGGACCTCACGAGTCACTCTGATTTTAGGCGGTTGGTTCATATGAGTCCTATTACTTCGGGATTCTGCATGCCCTGTTGTACAAGGCCGAGGATGAGATACACAAACGCATCGACTAAGTCGTCGTGTTCTTCCACACCGAATCCAAGCAGTTGAATAATTAAATCTTCACATCCCTTTCTCGGGAATACGATCGTGCCATTTTGAATGTAGATTGCGATTGCACGCAGTCGCGCACGCTTGTCGCCGCCGGCACGCATGGCGATGACAGGCAAGAGTGCGCGTTCCATTTCTTCTATCGCTGCGCGTTGATACTGAACATCTTCCACGAAAAATATTCCGAACGGATTGGTGACTGACATTGCTTTCGTTGTCTCTATGGTTTCATGGAATGAGAGTCGAGCATTGATCGGGTTTGGCTTGATGTAAATCTTCGGGATGCCGTCACGCACAAACGATACACCGGAGACCATCGAGGTGTAGTCTGCCGTTTCTTTTTTTGAGATAGCGAGGTCAATGCCTGTACCGTTGAGTCCACCTTCCATTTCAGGAGGAACTCTGTCGTAGTATTTGATCCAGTCTTCATGCACATCAGCTCCTTCTTCCGGGACCACCTTGAGAAGGTACTCACGTTGGTATGCATTCAAACCCACCTTGTCTCTTTGTGCATCGAGAGCGGCTTGGTCCGGATATTTTCCAAGCCACATGATCTTTCCTTTTTTAACAAGCGGATAGTCTAACTGCTTGAATGTTTTGTCTCGCTTCAAGCGGGCCATAAGCGCATCGGTGTGTAGTTGGTTTCCGATCACGACAAGGCGACCGTTTAATTCATCGATGGCAGGTATCACTTCACCACGTAGCCATCGCTCAGTCTTGTCTCTGTTTTCTTTGGTCCGTACCCATTCCAAATCTTCCGGGTCGTCTACGATGATGAGCTTTGGTCGATGTTGATTGTGACGCAGTCCACGCACTTTCTGTCCCCGGGACCGTGCAAGAATACGAACCCCATTTGAGAGAAGCATATTCTTTGCTTGCCATTCTTCTTCGCTCTCGAGGGTCCAGTCTGCTACGAACTCCCCTTTTATTTCTCCATAGTCTTGCTTGATGTACGGATTATTTTCCAGTTCATTTTTTATGTTGGCGATGTTGATTGCTGATTGCAGTCCGGTATCTGCAATGGGAAGAATAAACTTATACCGATCTGGGTACTCAAGCGCTGCCCACAACGGAAGTGCAAGCGAACCGAATGTACTTTTAGCACTACCTCGAAAGCCGATGATCTCGATCATCTTTTCTTTGTGGTCGCCAAGCGTATCCAACAGTTCGGGATGAAAGGACGCCGGTTCTATCTCCAAGTAATGCGACAAATACACAAGACAAAATCCTGTGAGGGTTTTGGCGAGCATTCGTCGTACTTGATAGTCGTCAGGAAACGCGACGCTATTACTCCACCACTCTTGCTCGTTCGGGTTTGATTGTGATGGTTGGCTCTGCATGTAGTATTTCTTTTGGAATGATTCCCCAATTTGCGAATGCTTTGAGCATCTGCATTTTTAATTCTGGCGGCAGTGGTCTGCTGCGCTTTTCTATTTCAAGCGTACCAATGTGTCGCTCGAAGATTCCGGCATCAAGTTCAGCGTTGAATATCGCAACGTCGAGACGACTGATCTCTCGGAGTGCGCTGATCTGGTCCCGGTAGCTTGGCGGTTGTACTCCTTCTTTCTTTAAGTCATCGCTATAAAAAGCGATGCGTATAAGTCGCTCGAATACAAGGCGATATCTTTCCTTCATTTCTGACACACGCTCATTTACTTTTTTGTGGTCCACATTCTCGATCGCTTGGCGGTGCATCTTGTCACGCAGCTTTGCCACATAGTGCCAATGAAGAGGAGCGTTCGCGGCGGTGCGATATCCTTTGTCAAAGAGAGCATCCTGCAATTTGGCAATTGAAATTAGCGGGTCGATGACTATTGCATCCCTGATTGTTCGCTTGATCTTATCTTCTTGGACCCGTGGTTTTTTCATTGATGTGTTTGGCTTCTTTGATGGCAAGCCGGACCGTATGCTTGAGCTGATCTACTTTGAGCCAGTTCTTTTCGGCTCGGTATTGCTTGATGAGGTGTTGGAGGTGACATATCTTTTTGTAAGGGTGATTTTTCATTCGTCGTGATTCGTCGTTATTTTTGAAAAATCCTTTATTTTATTTGATTTGCTCTATCCCAACGATCACGAATAACATCGCAAAATTTAGGATCAAGCTCGATCATGTACGCCCGGCGCCCGGTCTTTTCCGCAGCCATCATAGTGCTGCCGGACCCACCGAATGGATCAAGGACAATGTCGTTTCTTTTGGTTGAGTTGCGGAGCGCACGCATTGCGAGCCAGTCAGGCTTCTCCGTTGGATGTAGGTATCGAGCTGTGGCCTTGCGTGGCATTTCCCATACGTCGTATTCGTTATCGCCGAAGAAGGTATGAGTGCCGGTCTTCCATCCGTAAATGATGCTCTCTGCCGTCTTAGGATCGGGCTTCTTGGCCTTAGCGATCCATTCGTGCTTGTAACGGTAATCATTCCATCCCATGCTCGGCACGTTCTTTACCCAGATGATCACGCCGGAGTGTCTGAAGCCGTTCGAGAGCATGCTCTGTAAAAATTGCGGATACGAGGACCACCCGGAACAGATATAAAACGAAGCACCTTCTTGAGCGTGCATAAACATTGCGTAGAATGCACCGTCAATAAATACTTTGAATTCTTCGGCTGTCATATTGTCATTTTTGATTTTCTCCAGTTCTTCGCCCTTGAGCTTTTCTCCGCGCGAGTGATAGTTCACGTTGTATGGCGGATCAGTGAATATCATGTCTGCTTTTTCTTTTCCGAGAAGCGCTCGATACACTTCCGGGTCTGTTGAGTCACCACAAATTAAACGGTGCGGACCAAGTTCATATATCTCGCCAACCTTTGACCGTGCCTCTTTTGTTTCATCGATTGGTTCTTCTTCGCTTTCTTCGTCTTCTAAAGTTTGATCAAGGATGCGACTTATTTCGTCATCTCTAAATCCGGACGCCGGGATATGCGGGTCTTCTTTGAGAGCGATTATGATCTCAGCAAGTTTTTCTTCATCCCACTTTCCTTTAATTTTATTTAATGCCAAGTTTAGAAGTTTTTCATCATCCATTGATAAATCAACGAAAGATGCCGGGACCAAATAGACACCAGTCTCGTCTGATTCAGTAATGCCGCCCGGGACCGTACCACTTGCCAGTATCGCTTCTAAGGCGCTCAGGCGTTGATGTCCACCCACAAGCACGCCATAGCGATCAGGATTGCTGTTTACAACGATAGGCTCTACAAAGCCGAAGGTCTTGATGCTTGTTTTCAAGGCGGCCATTTCAGAGTCAGGCATGATCCGAGGATTGTAGTCGGCACGCTTCAAGTCACAGATTTTAATTGTCGTTTGCATAGTTGGATTCGTCATAGACGAAGTTGTTGGCAAAGTCGACCCGCTCTTTCAGATTCTTTATTTTTTCTTTATCTTTTCTTGTGCTTTCGTTTATCAGGCTGATCGTCTCATCGCAGCTCACGATAAATTCCTCAGCCTTTTCGATCTTCCCTTCTAATTCTTTGCGCTTGGTACGCGTTACCTTTGTCGTATCCTTTGGATCGATGCCGGCAAGCTCAGCCTTCATCTCGTTGAGTTCCTTGAACTTGTCAGTCTGGAGTTTTTGGACCGACGGGATTTTTGTTTTATCGTATTCAAGATTCATGCACTTGCGCCAGATTTGCTCATGCATTTCTTCAGCAAACTTTTCTTTATAGATTTGAGTGTTCATATTTAAATATTCAGTGTTATGTCTATTTCGACTCGGCCTTTCCCTTCCGGTGAATAATGGGTTTCAAAACTACCATCAAGAAACTTGTCGTTCTTGAAGAGCGCATCAGCAATACCCTTGAAGATATTGTCGGGGTCGCCGTGCAGGCCGTTGCGCCAGTAAATGCGAACATCCATTCGTGCTTTTTCTCCGGAGTTTGTAGTGAACGGTTGAAGCTCTGTGAGAAGTGTGTTGGCCGCACGCATCAGGTATTCCGGATAGTCGCCATAGAATGATCGGCGAACGAAACTTTTCCATGCGTTGTAACGCTTAGCTTCAGGAAGCCAGAGTGCGCGTTTGACGACTCGTACATACGGGATAGGATTGCCATGTATGTCTTCCTGATTTCCTTTGATCATGAAAGTGATTTTTTTCATTTCTTTTTAGTGGTTATTTTTTCTGTTATTAATGCTCATTTTTCTTGCAAGTTCCCGGGTCATTTCCCCGAAGTTATGCACAGGGTGCGTAATACTTTGTTTCTCTTTGTTTCCTAGGTTTTGTGTGTTCGTCCGACGAACCGATTTCGGTACGCGCCACGGACCACTTTCGATCCGTCCGGCGAACTGGTTCGTCAGACGGACTACTTTTTCCACATCCATATGCAGGTTTATTTGGTAGTAGTTTCCCTTAGTGGTTTTCCTGATCCTGATGGCTTCGGCTTGGACAAGATGCTTGAGGCCTTTGGCGACCGAGGATCGTGCAATCCCGGCACCGTAATCCAAGACCACGCCTCGCCGGTCTTTTATGCCCTCGGTGAATTGAGAGAAACTAATGCGGTCAGTGTCTTTATGGAATCCGAATGTGCGACGGCAAATGTAGAGCAGACATCGTCCTTCGATTTCGGATATACGCGGAATAACTAAATCCAAAATAAGATTTGGAATTTGTGTACTATTTGGTATTAAGCTACTTTTGTGTTCGTCCATGGTTTTGTTGGAAGAGAGAAGCATCGATGTTTAATCGATGTTTCTCTCTGATTGTTTTTAGGTTCGACCTTTATGGCCTTATCGGTACTTAGCCACCGATCTCAGCCCTCACGCCACTACGACAAGGGCTGAGTCAGTGGCCAATTTACTTATTTGCCACTTTTCTTAGCCTTGTCTTTTTTAGGTACGTCTTCTTTTGAATCTCGCAGGTCTTTATCAAACTTCTCGGCCGGAGTTGGTTCCGGTGGAAGTTCGCCTTTTGCTTCAGCAATCTTTGCCTGAGCAAATTCTCGGACCCGGGCGTAGCCATCCTCGAGGAGTTCCGGTGACATCATTTCGATGGCGGACCAACTTCGAGTATTGAAGGCATGCTCGAGCGCGTCGGTTTTGTTTTTCTTTTCCGCAGCACTCGTGCTTGGCCAGATCGATACGAGGTATCCCTCGATTTCTTCTAGCCATCGCTTCTTGGCATTGATCCATTGGCGCTTATCCTGTTCGGTCTTGATCAGCTCTCCGGCATCTTGCTCGGCATAGCTGAATCGGGCCGCGACGGGGTCTTTGATGATCGCTTCAATTGCAGGAGCAAAGTCGTCGTAGGTAGGGTTTTTAAACACCGCACCGTCGAGGAGATTGCCTCGGCCTTTAAGGACCACCGACTGTCGCCAGACTTCACGCTTCTTGCGTTGGATGAGTTCGTGGCGTTCCATGAGGACCAAGACATCGAATTCGTATGCTGCGTTCTTTTCCGCTTGCATCTTCACTCCGGTCTTGGTGAACTCCTTTCGGCCATCCTCATCGACTTCCTGTTCCATGCGATCCGACACACGGCCGGTTGCAAGAATATGGAGGGGCGATTGTACAAGTGGAATTGAGAAGTATTTATTCCACTCGCTCTTGATCGACATCCAATCTTGAATCTGGAACACTTGTCGGTTTAGCTTTCGCTTGTACGCCTCTTGGAAGTCCATCCAGATGTGAGTGATACTGTCGATCACCATAATGTCGGAGTATCCGTCTGAACAGAGCTTCATTGCTTTTACCAAGTCGGCCAGCGAGTGAGTCTCGCGCACCATCGCTTCGATCCCATGCTCTTTGAAAAGCGGGACCAAGAACTTTGATGCTTTCTCGGTATCAATAAGCACAATCGGCTTCTTACTGTTGATCTTCTTATGAAGACCAATCGCTACTAATGCGGCAGTCCAACTTTTGCCGGTTCCCGGCTCTCCTTCAAATGCCGCTTTGAAGTAGGGTTTTGTATTCCCAATGGCCGTGAAGAATGTATCTTCAGACGTCGGGGACACACTTCGTTCTTGTGTTTGCATAATATTTTTTGCTTGACTCGACGAAGGGGTCTTTGATACAATGTATCTGTTCGTAAGAGGCTCCCTTCGGGGGGTCTTTTATTTTTTCTCAGTTGTTAATGTGCTGAATTTCTTCAGTCTTTTATCTAGGTCTTCGTGCATACTCTCTTTGAGTTGCTCGGTGATTTCTGTGATCAATCTGTCCCGAATGATTCCGTGGGCCATTGCTATGGCTGTCTCGTTTTCCGGTGGAAGATTGGTCAGCTTTCCCATGAGTTCGCCGACATAGTCGGATACCTCATCAAGCACAGAAGGAAGGATTCTTTCGCTGACTATTGCCGGCGCTCTATCCTTCGTTAGCTTCAGTGCCTCTCTCGCTAAAATTCTCAGTTTTGTCATAGAACTTATTTTTGATTTCCTTTATTGCTTGGAGTTTCTTTTTGCGTTCAAGACTGAGGGTCTTGTTTTTCTGCAAATGAATCTCTTTCGGATGAAAGGTGATATCGACAACATCACCTATGGATAATCGATACTTTTCTGTGAGCCATTTACCTTCAAGGATTACAGCGGGTATGCCATATCGTCTGTAGGTAACCGCCCGGGTGCTTTTGAGTTTTTCCATTGTTAGCGTCAGGCCCCGTCGGACCGATCCCTTTCGGGACAATGAGTTAGTGATTAATTGTTGATCCTTTCTGCACTCATTAGGATCGTGCTACCTTGGGAAAGCCGCTTTTCGACGAGAACAATTTTGTGTGTCCTGAAGCAGTGTTGTCCCAATCTCGAAGCTAGGAAGGATGCGGCTATTTGGATGTCTCCTTTTAGGCCGATGCTCCATTGTTTAACCTGTTCTACTGGCGTATTGGGCTGCCTGTAGTCGTAGATCGTGAGGGTGAGAAGTTTTCCTTCAGCGAAGGTTTTGAATGCCCACTCTGCGCGGACCTTCCCATCACCTGATCGCCATGGACCTTCCTTAGTGCGGTCATGAGGCTTTCCAAAGGCTTTTACCAATGCCTCGTAGTCGATATACATCGTGCCTTTTCCGCCGGAACCATTTAGGTCTTTGGGTCTGGCTTTTACGAACGCTATTTGTGATTTCATAACCTTTGCCTGATTGGTTGATAATTTCGACCTTTCAGGTGAGTCAAGGGGCAATAGAAAAACCCCCTGTTTTTTAGACAGGGGGTTTTTCTATTAAATTCTGTGTGGGTTTTTAACTAGTGCGAGATCGTGTTTCCGGTTTTAATGACGTGTTCCACCAACGTGTGTGTATACCCCATTTCGTTATCATACCAGCCCATGACTTTTACTAGGTTCCCACCGACGACGCGAGTGAGCTTGAGGTCAGCGATAGAGCCATACGGGCTGCCGAGAATGTCGCTCGAGACGAGGTCTTCTTCTGTCACACTGAAAATTCCCTCCCATCTTTTTTCTTTCGAGGCTTTCTTTAAAATAGCATTCACTTCTTCAGCCGTTGTCGACTTTTTGGAAATAAAAGTAATATCTACGATTGATCCAGCTGGCACTGGCACACGCATAGAAATACCGTCAAAAAGTCCAGAGAGTTTGGTAAATGCTTTTGTTACCGCAATAGCTGCACCAGTAGAACTCGGAACAATGTTTTGCGCCGCCGCGCGTCCTTCTCGAAAGTCTTTCTTATTTGGTCCATCGACTATACTTTGACTCGCAGTGTACCCATGCACAGTATTCAAGAGTGCTTTCTCTACGCCAAGGCTTTCATCTAAGATTGCAATAAGTGGTGAAGCGGCATTTGTAGTACAAGACGCATTCGAAGTTATATCGCAAGTGCCAAATTTGTCTTCATTGACCCCAAGCAATATAGTCTCACCTTGCACACTCTCATCTTCCCCCTTTTTCGCTGGAGCAGAAATTACAACCTTTTTAGCACCAGCATCTATGTGCGCCTTTGCTTTATCATAAGTTACAAAAAGTCCGGTAGATTCCACAACCACATCCACGCCCAAATCTTTCCAAGGAAGCTTGCTTGGTTCTTTTTCCGCTAAGACTTTTACCTTGACACCATCTATATCTATTTCCTGCCCTACTGATTTTATCTCATGCTTCCATTCTCTATATACTGTGTCGTGTTTCAGAAGGTATGCCATGTTCTCGACACTTCCGAGGTCATTCACC
>Ga0207952_1000297_pt1 | contig 47202 bp, 78 predicted proteins | sample SubbioR12Aug_8Ca_FD_184831 | JGI IMG/M metagenome (GOLD analysis project Ga0207952, IMG submission 184831) | Serpentinite rock and fluid subsurface biosphere microbial communities from McLaughlin Reserve, California, USA - CR12Aug_8Ca (SPAdes) | ecosystem: Environmental > Terrestrial > Deep... | reverse complement strand
ATGCTTCATCGCATCTGGCGAGACGCTGGAACCGAATTGCTGGCCCGTTTCCAATACCGCAAGACAGCAGAAGATTATGCCGCGAGCATCGCTGCCAAGTGCGAGCTTGACTGCGAATATGCTGTCTCCTGTGACAACGATGGAACGCTGAAAATCTTCCCTAGCGCCAAACGCGCCGCCCTCTCTCAGGAACCATCGCCATGACAGAGCAGATCCCCAAGGACACGCCCCCGCCCGTAGAGACGCTGACGGTGGAGGAGATTAACGCTATTGAGCGGTCCTACGCGCTTACAGGCATTGTGTCGAACGACAACACCATGGCTCGCCTCTTGGCATCCGCCCGCGCCCAAGCTGCGCATAGCAAGGCTGTACAGACTCCCTTGGGGCAGGGTGAGCGAGAGAAGGCCTTCCTCGAAATATGGACCATGTTCGCACGCCTAAACAGCCCCCAGTGGGCTGGGGCTTGTTCTGTGATTTATTGCTATGCGCGCGACCAAGGTTTGAAGCTCGATTATCCGAAGGCCCCCACCTCCACAGAGAGACGGGAGGGTGACGTGGGAGGTGGAGAGCGAGAAGACATGCAACGTGCTTGTTGGTCTACACGCGACGACCGCCATTGGTGCCGCACGCATAAGTCTACATGGACCGATGGCATGGTGTGCGATGCGAAGATTAAATATCGCAATGCTCATCCGAATGCACCTCTCGCAGTGCATATTCCCCATCCACCCTCTCCTCTAGAGCCACAGGAGGACGGGGAGTGCAACTGCAAGCTGGAAGGCTACACGATGCCGTGGGACGGGCCATGCCCAATCCACAGTCCTAACTCGCCGCGCAATCCTCTCTCCCCGCACACAGGCTGAGGAGGGGAAATGACACCAGAGGAAATGCGAACCTACTATCTCAACGCTATACATGGCGCATGTGACTGTTTTGAGTGTGAGTTAATTCGTTTTGCCATCCGCGAAGCCGAGGAGCGCATGCGGAACAGAGTCGAGGCCGAATGGGCAGGAGCTGTTCGTCGTTCCGAGGAGCGCGTAAGGCGGGAGACGCTTGAGAAAGCCGAATTGGCGGTTCTTCGTCTTAAGGACGGCCACACCACTGAACTGGATTTCTACGCGGGATATTGTGATGGCATAAATGATGCTGCTGCTCGCGTCTGCTCTCTCTCCGTCCAGACCAAAGGGTGAGGGATGATAAAATCTCGCGCCCAACCCGGCATTAGCAACACCATCGAGACGTTCTGGGAACGCGCAAACAAACGCGACCGCAATGAGTGTTGGCTTTGGACTGGAACGCTGAACGAGCACGGCTATGGCCTATTTTCATTCGGCGGAAAATACCATCAGGCCAACAGATTTTCCTACCGGCTGCATAAAGGCGGGTGCATCCCCCCAAATGTTTGCATCTGCCATGCCTGCGACAATCCGGCTTGCGTGAACCCGCACCATCTTTGGATGGGGTCGCACGAGGACAATCGTAGGGAGACATGGTGAGTAAGGGCCGCGCCTGCACCAAAGCCAGCAGAGGAGCAGATGCTGGAAGCGCCAAGCTAACATGGGAGCAAGCTAGGGAAATACGCACTGCACATGCCACGTTCAGAGAGTTGGCACGCCGTTACGGCGTGAGCACCTGTTGCATCTCTAATATACGCACAGGAAAAACATGGCGGGAGGACTTAAGGTGACTCCACGCTTCACCTTCCACCAATGGTGTCAAAGGGTGTTCCCTGACGGCGACTGGCCTTGTCTGCGCACCTTGCGTGATCGCGCCAATAGGCTAAATTTGGGTGAGAAGGTTGGGCGCAAATTCTACATCACTGAGGCCGAAGGCGAGTGTCTCTTACGATACGGAAGAAAGGCCGCTACTATTTCGCGCGAGGATCTGTGCCGTCCAGGCAAGCCTCCGGCCACATCATCAACGTCCGCATTGAAAGAAGCCTTAAGACGGTCAATCGAGCTGACGCCCTCAAGCGGGCATCGGATCTCGACCGATATTATTGGAACCTCGCGCACGGCAAAATCAAGAAGCGAGGACCAACATTTGCCGAAGCTGCGCTTACTTACATTAACACCCGAGGACGGTCCGACCGCTTCGTGACGGCCCTGATAGCCCACTTTAAGGACACACCGTTAGATGAAATCGACCAAGCCAAAGCCACGGAAGCGGCAAGCAAGCTCTATCCGGGGTGGAAGGGGTCAAGCCTTAACAGAGCAATCTACACACCGCTCTCTGCAATTGGGGTTAGGGGCCTTAAGCGCCCCCAAGATAGTCACCGGGGAACCATTAGTATCCCTGATGAGCAGTGGTTCGATTCTGTACTCAGTCACGGGCCTCCCAAGTTGGCAGCACTTATCGTCTTCCTCACCCTCACCGGCCGCCGCGTCGGAGAAGCCATCGCGCTCACGGAGAAAGACGTAGATGAGGATAATCGTGTCCACATTGGCCGCACCAAAACAGGGGTGCCCGTGGTGGTTGTTCTTCCTGACCTATGTAAGTCTTTGCTCAATGATAGTCGCGCATTTTATCGGCGAAAGGGAGTTGGACAACCTTCGAAGAGACTGTTCGGCTACGCCAGCCTACAGTCAGCCAGTGTGGCTCTCAGGCGTACATGCGAACGCGCTGGAGTCCCTTACTACTCATTCCACAAACTTGGTCGGCACGCCTTCGCATCTCGTGGCCTTAAGGCCGGAAAGTCATTGAAGTGGATCAAGGAGGCGGGGGGGTGGAAAAGCATGCAGTCCATGTTTCGCTATCTCCATCTAGAGCAAAGCGAAGTGGCGCGGGATGCAGAGGCCCTTGGGCAGGAGTGGGCCAAGGCCAGAAATCTAGGGGAGAAATTGGCAGAAAATAAGGACAAAACCGAGTAGATGTGTATCCTGGCGAAGGAACTAGTGGCGTATACTCCAGCCAAGGAAACCAACGGAAACCAAGGCTTTTAATTGCTAAAACTTGACGGAACTTACGAGAACGGAGCGAAAACATGGAGAAGGAGCGGGGCAAGGAAGGGGCAGAGAAGCCCAAGGGGGAGAAGCCCAGGCGTCGGCCTCGGCGGAAGATGTGCGATAGGTGAGGAAAGTACCCAGCCGACGAGCCATCAAGCCTGTGCGTGGGCTGTGACGCCTATCGCGAACATACCGGCTGATTCTAACCTCTCCTCTCCGGGATAAAGGAATAGGAAAAGATGGAACTGACGACTGACATTGTTGAGCTGTTACGTCTGCATGACGCGGACGAAAGTCCGGAGCAAGATCTGATGAACCAAGCCGCAGACGAGATAGAGCGACTAAGGGGCGTCCTTCGCAACATCCGCGATTTTGGTAAAATGGACCAAAGCGGTCTTGATACCTACGCCGGGACACTTGCTGCTGAAGCTCTGTCCCCACCCTTTCGGGCCGATGCGAGGGAGGGGTAGATGGAGATTGAAGAGAAAGAAGTGAGGATTGATCCTGATTGGGTGCGGCGAAATGTGGAGCTCGTCAGAGACATGGCCGGAGACGATGAAGCTGCCCATTGCCAAGAGGATGGCTTACACCATGCCGTCTTGCTGGCGATTTCGCGTGGCACAGCAACCGATCCAGCAGAATGCGCCCGCCTCGCCCTTACAACAAACGAAATCAAATTCTCTCGTTGGTGCGCCTAACCCCTTCTAGCCCCCGAACTTAGAGGATGAGAATGATGGAAAGTGAAATTGCGGAGCGCCTAGTTCAAAAGGCGAGCCAAATTGACTATTACTACGGGAGAGCGACTGTAGAAGGAGATTTGATGCGCGAGGCTGCATTTGAGATTGGCATGTCAAGGGCGGCGATTGGGTTGATGAAAGAAACGGGCGCGGCAGTAGCCGAAGACGGTCATCATCGCTGTATGCAAATCTGTGTTGCCGAGATTAGGCGCTGGCATGGTGAAAAATGGGACAATGAACAAAAAACCTGGGGACCATTTGGAGACGTGGCTAAATGCATTGATGAGTTCTGCCGAGACGTTCAAATATCCCCACAGGGGATGGCAGATTGATGGACTGGTTGGTGTATGGCATGTCTGCCTTGTGGTGTGCCTATTGGCTGGTTTGGGTTGCCGCAATAATCGTCTACGGCCCCTGCATAGCCCCATGGGTTAGTGGCTGCTAAAAATCCGGTAGTGTCTCAGTTTCGCGCGTCTTAGGAATATAATCTCTTGCGTAGGGGTTATCAACGGCGCTTCACTGCCCCAAATTAAGGACATAGTGTTACTCGGCAGGAAAGCTAGAGAATTGATGCCAAAAGGCCCCAAAGGCGAGAAAAGACCCGCTGACGTGATCGGCGCCGCCATCATGGTCGGCAAGATCGCCACGGGCGAGATCGAGGACATCACCTCGAAAGCCCCCAATCGCTCCAAGGGGGGTAAAGTCGGCGGTAAGGCCCGGGCCGAAAAGCTGTCTCCAGAGGAACGAACAGAGATCGCGACCAACGCGGCAAGGAGTCGTTGGGGGCGGAAACGAAGTCAGCGCGATTGACTTTAATGATTTTGCTCGCCATATATTATGGATGAGCGACTCGGAATCTCCCGAAGCTGTCATCAAACAGAAGCTTGCTGAGCTTTTGGACCGGCGAAAGGCCGTCCGACACTCAATGACAGCGCTTGCCATGCAAGATCGCGACATTGACCGCGAGATCGCCGACCTGCGCGCTGCCGCGCGGGTCTTCGGCATCCGGCTCGCACTTCCCGAAGATGAAGAGCGCCCTCGCGTCCGGTATCTCACCCTACCCGACGGTACTGAGGTGCGGCGGCGTATCTCGCCAGATGGGCGGATCATGTCCGAGACGACAGTGGCGCGTTCACCATCTATCTCATCGACACCGGTTCCGACGCCGCCACCGCCGCCCGCTATTGAGCCAATCACCAAGCGGCCCCCGATCCGGGAGATTGTCCTAGACCGCCTAAAAACAGCGGGGAAAGAGGGCACGAGCGCCGCAGCCCTCCGTCGCTATATTGAGCGTGTCTACAATACTGAAATCCATGAGAAAACGGCCGGAATGACGTTGTACCGCCTTGCCCAAGACGGGAAGGTTCAACGCAAGGGCCGCACTTGGTTCTTCGTTCCGCCCGAGGCGGAAACGGAGAACCCCGGCGTTGACGCGCCGGGGCTCGATAAGTCGTCCGAATGAGAAAGGAGACATGCACCATGCAGCACATGGTCCGTTGGAGATTCTGATCGGTCGAGGCTGTAGGTGGGGACGCTACTCCCCGCCTCGGCCCGTCCATTCACTCCTTATGGCCCCGTAGCTCAGCCCATAGAGCACCGGCCTGCTAAGCCGGAGGTCGTCGGAGAATAACCGACCGGGGTCACCCTTCTTATAGTCACTGACAACGCCCGTTTCAAGCAAAAACCCTTGGGAATCAAGGGTTTTGTGTGTAAAAGGATTGGGAGTCAAACTGAGCAAAATGCTTGACAAAATAGACGTTGACTCCCATATTGACAGACATGAACCGGCTCCCCCTCGAAACTCGCGTTCGCATCCTTTCAATGATGGTCGAGGGTTCGTCTCTGCGGTCGATATCCCGGGTCTGCGACGTGTCGATCAACACCGTTTCCAAGCTCCTTGTTGACGCCGGAGGTGCTGCGCCCGCAAAAGAAACACAATTCCTAAAATTCCACCCAAAAGTACTATGAACATAGAACCAAGCACGAACCACATGGGGAGAGGTATGTGGCTTTCCTGGTTCTCCTGGATGTCACTGGAAACTGCCGAGCGCATCGGTGATCTGGCAACATCCGATAAAGAGCCGCACGCTTTGGCAGTGGCACTCGGCAAAGCTGGTTTCGATGTTGTTATGGTGCCCGGTGCTCCCGCCGACCAACTAACGCTAACTGTTGGAGCGAAACCGGCTCCGTTCTGAGGAGCAAATACGCTCATTATTGCGAATAGAGCGCCGACACGTCGGCGCCACCAAGATTGTCTAGCCTTCCGGGAATTTATTCCTAAGTCAAACTGAGACACTACCAAAAATCCCCGCAACACCCCTCTAGAAATCCGACCACAGCAAGCAGTCCTGACATGCCCTCCCTCGTCTATCGTCTTTAGAGGCTGACCGCATTCGCACAGGGTGGGAGATTCGGCTAAGCGAGCGAGGGTCACGGGATAACGTGCCTTAATGTCTTCCCGCATCTTTACAATAAACGTCGCGTGATCCCCATGATGTGTTCCGTCAAGCCCGTCATGTCTCTCCCAGCCTTCAGGGATTGGCTTGTTGAGAGGATGGTATTTGATCTCCCACTCAGCACCCATGATAGCCGTCCGCGTCAGATCCTGACGATTTCGCCGTAGAACACTTCTCGCGCCATTTGATTTGATCCTCTATGTGCCATATTGCTTTTCTAAGATCCTCGGTTCCGCCCTTTTGTTCGTGCCGCCAGAGATAGGCCATGGCTACGCCGATGTTGTAGGGCATGTGCCGAACCACATCGATGCATTCAATGCCTGACGGATGGGATGTGTAGTGCGGGGGGTGGTTCACCATGTCCTTATAGCGGGCGAGGTCGTTGGCGGGCTCTCGGATGCCATTATCCCCCACGACGCCATGAGGGTTGCCTAGGGTTGTGTCCCAGTTGATTTCGTCCAGCTTCTTGGAAGGTTCTCCAGGTGGAGGCGCTGGAGTATTGAGCTTAACCACCTTGCCGAGGTTGACCATTTCGTCGTAGCTAAGGCTCATGTATTCACCTTCTGCTTGGTAGCTATGTCGATAATTTCCGCGCCGCCTTTCGGCCATGAATGTTCCGAGGGCCAGACTTTATCGGCTTCTTCTTGGCACCAGATAATACGGCTTTCATACCATTCTGTGTTTGCATCGTCGGGGGCGTGGAGTTGCATTTGTTTCGCGGCTTCACAGGCTTTCAGGAGAAGATTGGCGTATTCCTTTCGCCACAGGTCGTATTGCTCCTCGTCCATGCGAAGTCACTCCGGCAAGATCGGGCGAACGGCCCCGCCAAACTCTCCGAACTTCTTGTGATAGATGATCGACTTGAGTGATCGGCCTGAGAGGTATCCGTGGCCGTAGTTGTATGAATCTTGCGGAGCTGGGGAGTGATGCGTTTCCACGATGGCCCCTCCGTCTTCGTCGAGGAACTTGGCTCTGTGGTGAATGTGGAAGGTGTGGGCGTAGCGGAACTGGGTCTTGCCCCAAATCTCCGGCCAGCGAGCCGCCATGATCCCCGGCATCTTTTGAGGCTTCGCTGCGTGACCGTGGGTGGCCGCGAGCATGACCTTGCCGAACTGATACACCCAGAAAAGACTTGGGCTGACATCGACAGTAACGCGCGGCTCGTTCCTAAAGCTCGCCAGAAGAAAGAAGGCAATAGCTGCGTAGGCATGTGGGTCGTGATTACCCTTGAGGATGCGGATAATCAGACTATCGTGGGTTTGTAGCAGGAGTGTAGCGAAGTGCAGAAACAATTCACAGGTTACTTGCAAAACCCGTTCGTATCTCCCGTCCACGTCTAGACTATGCCCGGAAGCAAAGGTAACATTGGACGAGTTGTCGGAGTGCATCTGATCTCCGCCGCCCAGCAATATTGCTGTGCCGTTCTTCGGAGTCATCGCAACGAGATCGGAGAAAGCTTGCCGGTAGACGCGGTCGGACTTTTTCAAATCCCAATTCTCAGCAACCTCCTTACCGTAGGCATAGAGGCCCATATGAAGGTCGGGGACATTAAATAGAGAAAGGCAGTCAGGGTTTGTTTCGGAAGGTTGGGGGACTTGGGGAACCTCAAAGGTCAACCCCTCGAAGGCCTCTTTCAGCCTCTCAGCAACCCAAAGAGGATCGGGACCATCCTCAGCGGTTTTGACCCAAGTGGCTTTAACCTCTCCCTCAGCATCATAGAGCGTAGAGGTGCCTTTGACTTTGAATCCTTCAAGCGGAGCGCCATCGGGAATGAGCTTCTTCGCTCTAGCTGCGATAATCCGGCTTTGCACTGTGGTCCGAGGAATACCGAGCTCGATCCCGGCCTTCGCTTGGTTCCACTTATGCTTGTCTAAGGCTTCTTTGGTACGCGACCACTCGTCATCGGAAAGCTGGGGGACACCCATCTATCCTCCTAGTTGTCGGCCTGCACCCTATTCTGTCCAGGCATGGGGTGGGGAAAGGGGTGCGGGACGGATGGCCAGGGGTGTGACTGGCTGGACCCGTTGCCTCGTATTCCGAGAACCCGTCCCGCTATTGCGCTCGCAAGTGCCATGGTTGGACGAGCGCGAAACTATATGAAACTGTCTCGCTCGCAGATGACGTATTCGCGGTGGCCGCAATCGGGGAGGGAATATCCTACAACCACATCATCTCTGGTGTCCGGCGTTCCTTGGTCATCCATTATCGGTGTTGGGCAAGCAACACGCCAGAAGCGGTACTTTGAACCCTTGTGCTGCGCGTCCCACTGGGGCCCAAGAAGCATTGCGGACCTTTGGCATTTGTTCTGATCGAAAGGCTGGGGATCCGCGCCAAGCTCGGCAGACATATCGACCACCTGAACCTCTTGTCTTCGACAGACCATTTTGCTGAACTCAGTATGCCATTGGAGGTTTTCAGCGTGGGTATATTGGGAGTTCTGATCTGGCGGTCCCGCCACTGCTACCTTGCAAACAATCAAGATGACAACGGCGGGCATCGGAACCATTTTAGTACCCCGGATCTGTTTCGCGTTCAGTGAATCGTTTGGTCATGGCTTAGCTTTCTGTGCGGCAATACATCGCTTGATCATTTTAATAGATGTGCGGTAATCGTCTACCAAGACTTGGATTCTCGGATACTTGTCCACAACGGAGTCTATATCATCCGCTAGTCCGTCCCAGAAGGATTGCGGATGGGGGATTAGTACGGGACAACTACGTGGGCCAATCTCCACGACGCATCCCGCCAGTAGACTCCCCAGGCTCAGGACGACGAGCCAAGTCCTCAGCATAGCCAGCATTGAGTTCCGCATCCTTCTTTGCTTGTTCGGCCTCAACCTCTTTAAACGCCGCCTTTTTGCCTCCCAGATAAATCAGGAAGTACATTAGGGGCTTTATTAGTCCGAGGAGGGCAGAGACAATCTTGGCCCAAGTCATTGCCATCTAGGATTCAGTTTTGGGCTTCCAGACGAAGGGCAGGACGATACCAACAACGGTCAAGATGCCGCCGCCGATCTGTGCCCATGTCGCGCTATCAGTCCAACCCATGTAAACAGCCAGCACACCGATGGAAGTAATAAAGCTGGAAATCACGTCTCTAAGTTTCGGGTCCATTCCAATTCTCCTGTTAGGTTCTTCTAAAAGCTCATAATCCCCATGCACCGAGTAGTCGGGCATAACCATCACCAATGTCCGAGATAGGCGGCCATCAACTGCACGAACATGGCGGACAGCACGAAGCCGATGATGAAGGCGAGCCATGACGAGTTCATGCCGCTTCCAGTGCCTTCAGAAAGGCTCTGGCATGGCCGGCAATGAGTGAGGCTTTGTCCTTGCCGTTCACGACCCGACGCGCGTTAAGCCAGTCGCTCTTGCTCTTGGTAAAATAGTCAGCGAGCCTCTTTCCGGTGAAGGTTCCGAGAATCATTCCATCGACCAAAATGGGAACGGCGTATTTCAATTCGGATGCAAAAGTCGGGCTTGTGACCAGATCGACGTTCAGCCTCTTCGACCAGTCGGCGTAGTTCCTTCGTCCGGTGATTTGAACGAATCCTCTGCCCTTGTATTTTCTGCCGTCGCCTCGTTGGGTGTTCCCCAGATCCTTTCTGCCTTCATAAGCAGCGCCGCTTGCGTACTCGGTCAAAGTCCTCCAAGCGTCACTCTCATGATGAGCGGTCCCTAGGATGTAGGCTGCCTTGGGAAGTGAAAGTTCCCTAGCCTCGATCCCGTCAAGAACGGCGTCTATACGAGTGACTTGGGTTTGGGTGAGTTTGCCGTTCGGCATATACGAACGAATGGCCGAGAAGAACGCAGCGCGGTTCATTTCTGGATGCAGACCTCAAGCGGCTTGCCCGCCCCGGTCACGGATACCCACTGGCAACGCGTGTCGATCATGCAGGACGATTGAACGACATAGGATCGGCACTGATCGCTGACGCCGGTTGCCTTCAGCTTTTCATAGACTTCCTTGGTGATTTCCTTCACCTTCTCAACGTTGCACCCGGCAAGCGTCATCGCCGCCAGCAGCAGGATTGCCAGTCTCATGTGTCTCTCCGTTTCTGAGTGAGAACCACGGCTCCCAACATAGCCGATGGAGCCAAACGTGATTTTTGATCCCTATGGGAACGAGGGGGTTAGATTCTGAATTGTCGCCGCCGCAACGAGCGCAGCGGTAAGGATCTGGTCTATTGCTTGCCGTCAGGGCTCGAACCTTCCATGGTTCCGGCTTTCTCTTTCGTCTTGCATCTCGATTTTGCCGGATCGTGGTTCTTGTCCCAGGCGCATAGAGGATCGGCGTTGCACGCCTCCACGGTTGCGTGCTTGCAGGGCTTGGGTGCATTCATGGTTGGCGTCTCGGTGCAAGACGCAAGCAATAGACAAGCGGCACCGGCCGCTAGAACGGTGAGTTTCATTTCAGAGATTCCTTTGTTAGCGAGAGAAGAACCAACGAGCCAGCCAGCCGGCGGCAAATCCAATGAACAGGGCAACGACGAGATAGACCAATGTCTCCTCACCTGACTTGGGATCGATGACGAGGAGCCAGGTGAGCATCAATTATTCCTTGTCGTTGCGATGCACCCAATGATGCCGCAAACGGAGAAGACCAATCCCACAAGCTATCGCGAGAGACACCGTTGTCAGGATGACATTAAAATCAGCAAGGTATGCCACTAATGGAACACCGCCAGCGGCCGAGGCGGCGGCCCAGTCTTTTATCGCCTCGCTATGTTGAAGCCACATGCGCCTTACATCATTTGTGATTTGTAAGCGGAGGGCTTGGGGCATGTAATGTTGTGAGCCGTCATAAGAGTGACCTTATAAGGAGGTTGCTGTGTTGATGGTTAGGGGTGCCCTTGGTGCTCCTAGCGCCTTGGGCATCCCGCCTAGAGCAGTCCGTAGACCGCGTATGATGCTGTGATGGTTCCAGAAGACATTAAGAACCGGAGGCCATTGCAGTCCTGGCCGGTTTCGTTCGCCCCGCCGCCGCTGGTGTAAACTCCGGCAAGGGGAGAGCTGCTATTGATGTAGTAGCCGTTCCAGGTGATTCGGGGATAGAATGTCCCGGATGTCTGATTGAGAATCTCGAAGGAGAAATTCCCGCCTTCCGCGGCTGCGCTTCCGATAGCACCTGTAGCTGCGATGAAGGCTGAATTTCCAGAACCAGCACCGGCGTTCGTGCCCTCGGTGTTGTCGGTTCTAGCGTAATTGTAGCCGGAGCTGATAAATGTCGAGCCTCCGTCAGTAGAGAAAAGCACCCTCAACCCCGATCCGTCAGTCCCCGGAACGCAGCCATAGACCTTGACGATAATCCCACGAAAGCCGGTGTAGCTCGAAAGGGCTATATCCATCTCGGTCCCGGCACTAGCGGAACCTGTAGCTAAGAGAACTTGTCCAACTCGATAGGTATTGTCGTAAAGGGTTGCCGCCTTGAAATCGCCCCCCGCCACGGTTAGCGTGTTGGCGGAATGGGTAATGGTGACGTCGCCGGAATCGAAGTTGATCACCGCGCCGGAATCGAGGAACAGATCGGACCAATTCAGCGAAGACGTTCCAAGCCCGCCGGTGTCGGTCGTGACCGGGCAGATGTTTCCTGAATCGTCAACCAGAACAATCGAGTTCTGGATTGTCGCCCCGCCAGTCCCATTCCAGCGAACTACGGCGTTGTCAGTCGAAGAGCCGGGAAGGGTGACAGTGGTTCCGCCGCCGTGGTAATTATGCAGAATCCATTGATCTAAAGGCTGGTAATAGGTTGCTGTATATACACCCCCGACTTGAAGCACGCCGGCAGCAAGGGTTGATCCGGTGACGCCTCTTAGCTGTTTTGCTCCGGTCGAATCCACATTCAGGGTACATGACCCGGTGTTATTATGCCCAGTGTCAATTCGGAAAGTGACGGTCCAGCCGTTGGTTAAAGCTGCAATTGATCCGTTAGTGGTTAGGGTAAGCGCATCTTGTGCTCCCCCAGAAAGAATTACACCATTGGACGTAGTAACCCCGGCCCAATCGTCTCTTGCCTTGGCGAGAATAGCCATCATCGCACGGGCAGAATCGTTGACCGACGATGGGGCTTGTCCCTCTGCCCAGTTGATGGTCGAATCCGCTGTCGAGTTAGACGACGCGGTTTGTGACCAAGAATAGATTCCCGTGGCCAATGGTTAGACTCCTGCAATTAGGGGTGTTTAGTGCCTTCGCGCTATACGGCGACTATCTTGCTAGATCGGCTCCGCAAGACGGGACCGAACGCGGCGTCAGATTCTGGTTTATCGTTCTTGGGCTATTGGGTGCGCTGCTGCTGCAAAAGCTGCTCAAGCGACAGCGGGACCGATAGAGGCCCATAACCGGGCGTGGTTACCGGAGGCAATGGCTGGCCCAGTCTAACCAAGTCAGCCGCTTTGTTTGCAGCACGCTTGGTCATCATGTGACTTCCGACCTTAGCCCCTGTCGCAATTGCAGACGGGATACCAGCCGTGAGGCTCGACATGAGTCCATCAAAACCCAGAAGGGCTGCGGTGATTGTCGGGCTACCAATTGTTGCTGCGCCCTTCAGCCCCCAAGGCACGAAGCTACCAATGGCCCGCAACGTCCGTTCTGTGACAGAGCCTCTAGCTACCTCCTCGATAGCCTTGCGCTGTTCTGCCGAGAAGAAGCGAAACTCCTTGGTGTTTTCGTCTGCAAACTTATCAGCCAGTGCGCGAAATTTTTGCTTAAGGCCGGTCGCCTCTCCGGCCTGAGAATAGTTGGCTAGGCGGTTCTTGGCCTGGGCATAGAACTTATCCATCATCTGGCTGTTCTTATAGCGGCCATGCAATGTATCGGCCTGCTTTAGCGCGTCGATACTATATTGGGCGTTGCGGCCAGATAGCTCATTTGCAGTAAGGCCGCGCATATAGCCGTTTATCTTCGACCACAGCAAAGCACCCTGACCCATGATGTCACTGTCGTGCTTGTCCATGATCTTGCCAGCCATCTTGCGCCATATTTGCATTTGTCGCAGCGTGACGGGCTTTCTTTGGTTCAGGGCGTCGGCCATTAGACTCACAATCCCCGCAACGGCTGGGTTGGCTTTTCGCATGTCCTGGTTCTGGTGCTGCAAGTCACGCGTAAGTTGCGCCATAAACGGCAGATAAGATGACTGCTTGACTTGCGTGCCGCTCATATCGGCCAGCTTATAAAGACTATCGCGAGCGCCTTTGATCATGGGGGTGGTAGGCACCCTGCCACGCTGGCTCCATTCACCCACAGCCCTAATGGTTTTATTGGCAGCAAACGGCGTGGCGAGAAGGCCGACAAACTCTGCCAATGGTTGCAACTCGGTCCCTTCTGTAGCGGCACCAGCAGCAGTTGATACAGCAGCAGGAGCGGCTACGCGGGTTCCAACCCTTGCAGCAATTGAACCAGGACCACCAATTGCCGCTGGGGCAATGGCTGCAGCCAGATCGATGCCCTTTCCTACTTTTGTCTGTGGCTCGTATAGGTCGCCATACGTCTTGCGCAAATCCTCCCGCACCTCTGTCGATCCCATGATGCGAGCGTTATTGCTTGAATCTCCCAACCCAACTTGCTCACCCAGCCACCTACCGCCTTTGACAATATCACCCGGAAGTCCCAGGACGCTCACAGCGGCACTCTCAGCATATTTGGGAATGGACTTCAAAACGTCTGACCCGATGGTCGGCGCGTCAAACTGGTCGAAGACGTTCCCACCAGCATCAAATTGGTCAAAGGGATTTGCCATTGCTACCTCAGAAAGGCACTCGGGTCTTGCCCGTACTTCTGCCGAAATGCCTCAATCACGGCTGGGTTGTTGGCGTTAGCCTTCAGGTACTGAACGGCGCTTGGAGGGATCATGCCTGCCCCACCGCCAGACCTTTCTGGCATAACGCCAGCTTGTATCGGGGCACCCTTTGGGGCGACCGTGCTGCCCGGAGGGGTTGCGGGTGAAATAGCGAAATCAGCTTGCGACCCCAGAGCGGGATAGTTCTGCTCGATGATCGGCCCAACGCCGTTCACATAGTCCTCAAGCATTTGTAATTTCTGCAACCGCGTATCCTGCCCATCAATCGGAGTAGGCAGCATCGTCTCGAAAAGTTCTTTTGGATTGTCGCCGTTAATTTTTGCCGCACCGATGATCATGTTGCGAACTGCATTCACCCCAGGGCCGGTAGCGGTTTCCCATCTGCCCGACAGGATTGCCTCGCGAGCTGCAGGGTATTGCTTGATGCCAGACTTTATGAGGTTGACAGGTCCGGCAAGTTTGGACTGCTCACGTGCCTCGCCAGAACGGCGAATATCAATTGCATCCGTGCGCGTAGTTTCCGCCGTATTGGCCTGCTGCTTGGCAATGCTTTCCATCACCCCCTGGTGGCGAAGTTCGTTCTCTAGCGTTGATTGCTGCAACGCATAGGCCTGCTGGCGAATTTCGTTCTCGCGTTGTTGCTGCGAAAGGGCTGCCCCGCCCATAAGCCCTTTGCCGACCCCCTCGCCCCAGCCGTTGCCGCTGGCAATCCCGGCACCCAATCCCATAAGCGTCGGCCAGATCGAGCCGCCAGAACCAAAGTTCATCCCTGACTGTTGCGGTTGCGGAGCCGGTTGACCTTGCTGACCAAGCAACGACGCCTGAGCCTGATAGGCCAATGCAGGATCAAGAAATCCCGTGGAGCCTGATTGATCGAACGGGGGGAAGTTGAAGAGTCCGGCCATTAGGCGCCTCCGAAGTTCAACCAACCGCCGGAACCAAACGCACCCATCCCGCCTAGTAATCCGAGTCCACCTAATCCAGCGCCGATTCCAGTTTGTAGCGGGTTGCTCGCTTGCGTCATCGTCGCTGTGCCAGTGGTATTGCTTGTACCACTCGTGGTGCCCTGATTAGTCCCGCCAAGGCCGGCAATAGGCAGGAGGAATTGCTGAGCTGCGTTTAGATTGGTGTAGGGAAGACCAGCTTGAGTCTGTGCCGTGGCGAGTTGCTGGAGATAAGGATTGTTCAGTGCAGCGACATTTCCAGCGGCACCAGAACGAGCGCTTAATTGATTGAGCGCAGAGGCATCCATTGCCCCAGAAATACCGGGCATCATCCCAGCTGCGTTCTGCTGAGCGCCTACGTTCTGATTATATTGCCCCATCAAGAGCGGAGCTAAATTCTGAGCGTATCCCTTACCAAGTGCATTAGAAAAATCTCCTGAGAAATCCCTTCCAGCGAGAGCGAACTGATTAGAAACGCTATTCTTGACCTGATCCCCGAGGGCATTCAGTGAAGGTTGAAGATAGGGATTCGTATTCGGATCGAGGTATCCAGGCTGGAGGTATCCGCTCAGAGCACTAGAGGCTTGATTGAGCCCTTCTTGTCCCTGGCCTAATCCCTTTGCCGAATAGAGGTCATTGATGAGCGCGGTCTGTTGCGGATTGAATTGATCTATCGCCTGTTGGGCGTTGCCGAACAATCCACCGATGGCCTGATTCTGTTCTGGAGTAACCGCAGTGGAAGTCGCACCCGGAATCTCACTCGCGGCATTGACCATTCCAGCAAGAGGGGCCTGCGTCGGACGCCAAGGTCCAGTGCGGACGTTTTGCTTCTGCTTGCTCTTGGTCTGCTGGTTGGTCGATTGAGTGGATTTGTTTTCCCCGCCCATTCTATAGATCCTTGTCTAGGATAACGCGCGAAAGGCGATAGTCCTTAAGCATCCGCATCCATCCCTTGCGTCCATAAAGTCTCATGCCGTTGCATCCGTTTTCTTTCGCCTTGGCTTCGATCTCATCGAGAAGCCCAAGCCAACGCGTCATGTTCTTTCCCCCAGCGGAAACCACGACACATTTCCAACCAGTGGGTGTGTCGATCACTGCGGTGACTGCTGCGGCTTCCAAATGGTCAGACCACGCGAACCACAACAGCGCGTCGCCACTCACGCAGCGGTCGTAAAGATCGGAAGCTGTTGTCTCGCTTCCTTTAAGTCCTGATTCGATAAACCCAGCACAGAGCGGCCACGTCTCGGCGACTTCACCAGATGGAATGGCGATAAGCTCAGCCAATAATTCCGAAGGTGAAGGTCTTGTCTGTGTCTGCGGTGTTGGGGTGGGTGACGGTGAAACTTCCATCTCCGGCAACAACGTAGACGCCCGTTGCTGATCCGACATCCGCTGCCGCCGTAGCCGTCTGCGGCGTGATCGTGACATGGCTATTCGGCCTGCATAGGGCTGTCGTAACGACCGTGCTCGTGTCGTTTTCTGTCAGTGTAAATTCGCCGTGAGCGTTCACCCGACCCAGCATAATTCCACGAACGACCTGGGCTATATCGAATAGAGTCGCCCCAATTGGATTGACGCCTTTCCATTGCGGAGGCGTGGTCATCTCTTGCCCGTTTGCACAACGTCAGGCTCAACACCAATCGAATAGCTCCATGAGGTTGCTGCTGGTATGCGGTTGCGTAATTTCGTCACTCGGCCATCCACCCTATGAGGTGTGTAGCCGGTGTCGTTCATCAGGGTTTCGCCGCTCTGCGTCTCTACGTCCGTCAGCTTCTGACGTGTAAAGATCGAGCCGTAGACGGTGGCTGCATCTGTGTCCGGTCTTGAACCTCGGACGAAGTACCGCCTCGCCCCGTCATGCAGAGCCATCTGCGGCGTTTCTAGCGTCGCCTCTAGATTATCCCCGGATAGAAACGCGCCCTGATGCGATGAATTGAATAATCCGAGAGCGATGTTTGTAGAGGCTGGAAAATCGTCTAATGAGATCCCCAACGCATCGATTGAGGTAAATCCAAGCGTATCCAGGCCATCAAGCGTGACACCAGGACTCGCCAAGGTGCAGGCAAACTCACCGCTGATTTCTAATGGTGCAGCACGCTGCAGAGCAGGGTCGTAAACGATGCCCTTATCAAACAGTCCGCTTGCGCCGGTCGTGGATTTGTAGAACCAGTGAACGCGGTTGTTTCTTGAATCGTATGCGCCGACCATCAACTGAGTGCTGCCGGTATCCCACTCCTCATAGAACGTGCGGTCGAATTTCTCTCTTCCGATGGGGATGATCAATCCGCTAGGTGAAAGTTCACAGAACCCATCGGCGGACAGGAAATAGACTTTATCTCCGCCCCTGATCAGAGAGTACGGTGCTCTTAATCCCCTGTCTTCGGTAAGGCGGTCGAACTCGAAATTCACATCGCCGCCAACGAACGTCATCCGCCGGGTGGCATTGTCCTGGAACACCCAACCGAACTCGCCCCCAGCTACACCTCGGACGATACCTCCATCTGGGAAGTCCTGAACATCTGAGCCATTAGTTCCAGCAGTCCATCCGGCAATGTTGTTCAGAGCCGACCAGGCGATGCGAAACGGATTTGATGTTAGTCCAGATAAAACTAGAAACCCGTTGACCATCGTGGCGTAGGATGCTTGGGGCGGACTTCCCGCCAAAGCTGCAAACCGGACCGATGTTCCTAACGTGTACCTTTGAGGGGCGTTACCAGTGGCAACCGCAACAACGTCAGTTCCAGACTGAGCGAACTGCCATTGCGAGGCAGCAGTTAGCGAATAATTCTCGACCGAGAAAAACTCCAGTTCGGCAACATTCATCGTCGCTGCCGAACCGTCTTGGGCGAACGTCACCCAAGTATGAAGCCACTCTGATGTGCTGGTTGACGTTATAGTCCGGGCAGAACTTTCGTCAGCCGTGTCCGTAAACGTGGTTGAGCCAAGAGAGGTGCCATCGGTGGCATTGGCTGGGGCTGTTCCAGTCTTGCCGTATAGGGTGACGGTCATCCCAGGATTGGCACCACTGACGTACCCAGCGTCATTCGAGCCATAAATCTTGACGCTCGAAATCACCGCTGCGGTAGCAAGCGTCTTGCCTACATAAGCGGAAGTCGCAGACGACTTCGCCGCACAAGCTGCTGCAGCCTGCGCCGTTGTTCCGTCGAACGCTGCCGTCAACCCACCCGCGGCAGACATATCGCCGATATTAGTGCTCGACGTGTAATCAAGCTCGGTAGCGTTTGCCCTAGTGACTTCCTCCCAAGCAAGGGAGGTGTTGTTCATCTTGTATAGCTTGGTCGAGGTGCCAGCGAAAATGGCAATCGTGCCGTCATCGTCTAGAGCTAAGAACGCTCCCCGACATGCAGCAGGCAAGGCATCGGTAAAGGCGGAAAGATTCCCTACCGGGCCGTAACCGTCTCCCCTAGGAAACACATTCTCAATGAGCTGAGTGTGGCCGCCGTTGTAACTAGATACATCGGGTTTCCATTCCCCCCAACTTACGATCGCCATTACCGGCCACCCTGCAAGGCGCTCAGTAAGGCCGCAAACTCATTAGCTCTTTGCGGAGAGTCGAACATTCCGAGGTGTTGGCCGGTTTGATAAAAGCGGGCAATGGCTTCATGCGGAGACATATACCAGCCATCTGGTCGCACAGTTGGAACCAGCGTCTCTCCCTGTGGCGTGCCAAACGACATACTCCGAAGCGTGCTGAATGACCCGTCCGGATTTGAGAATTGCTTACGACTTGCGAGATCGATGTTCCCCGGCTGCTTCATGTCAAACATGCTAAGCAAGCCGCGATATGGTTCAGCCATTAGACAGGCCCCGTCTGAATGCTCCGCGACTCAGCCTTGTCTTGCACCGTCTTGTCGTGGCCCTCTCGTCTCCAGACCTTGTTGGAATCCGCTTCGCCGTTTAGGCGATTGATGTCTTGTTCAGCCAATGCCCAAAAACTCATGGCCCGCTGATCGTCCATGACGTAGATCGCGGCCTCCATCAAAGAGAGGTTGAGATAAAGATCGGGCGCTTTGCTCAGGAGCCAATTTGTCGAGTTGGCCGCGAGGTCGGGGATGGTGCGGTAATAGTAGAATGTTACGTTCTCCGTACTACCAGCTGGCCTGGTATGAAAACTGCCAGCCATGATAGTGAACATGGTCGGGTCTTGATTTGGCCTGTAGCGAAATCTCCAAGCTTCCGAATCCGGCGTGACGTAGAGCAAGTCTTGCGAGCGACTCGCGCCAACCCATCGTGCCGACAACCATTCAAGATAGTTTGAGGGCAGAGATGCACTGCCGCTCGCAAGAACTAGTGTGGTTGAGGTTTCCATGTCCCTCACCCGCAAGGCACGATTCAATCGCGCTTCAGCATTGGCGATGAACTCAGGATAGCGAGACGAGAAGTCGTCCCGCGTTAGCCAATTAGTGATGGCGGTTTGAAGTTCGGTGTAATTGCTGATGCTCATACCACCCATCCCATCGGCCTGATCTGACCGCCGCCGCGTGTGACGTTGGAAAGCCTCTGAATCTCACCAAGCATCTCATCCCGTCGCGCCTTCCACAGGATTGCCTTTTCTGCATCCGGGATATACGCATGGGCCTCTACGAGCGAGCCGAACAGATAAGCGTCAGGATGTGCGGTTAAGAGCCAGTTCGTCGTGTTGGCATCCGACAGGACCGGGATTTTCTGGTAGTAGCGAAACGTAAATCCGGTCGTGTCGTCTACCGAGCGGGTAACAAAATTCAAGCCTTCAATGGTGAAGATTTTTGGCGTGCCCGCATCGGTCGAGGGATACCTGGCTCGAAGATATGTCGGGGTGACGTATTCCAATTCTCGACTTGCATTCCCATCCCAAGTAACACTCCGCCAATTGAGGTAGTCTGACGGAATGTTGATCTCGCCATTAACCGTGCTTAGCGACGTGGAGTTCTCCATCTGCCGCGTTCGCAGCATGCGGTTGGCATTAGCCTCGAACAGGGTGATAAAGTCTGGAATCACCTCACCGAGGTCGGCCCGCTCGAGCCAAGTTGCCAGCGAAGATTGGAGCTCGGCGTAAGTCGTGATGGCCATTATTTATCCGTCCGCAAATGCGCCCAATCAGGATCTTGAAGCTTGCGCTCCACGACCTTGTCCATCTCTTCGCTGAACAGCTTTAGCTTCGTGTTGCCCCGGTTCCACTCCTCAACCATCCACTGGTAATAGATGTTGTTCGGGATGGAGGCTTTATGGTGCCAGGATCGGCCACGCTTCTGAGGTTGCGTCTTGAGCTGCTTATTGCGCTCAATGATGTCCTCTACGTCTTGCCAGGTGTGCGCGGTTACGAGTCTTTTAGACGGATCATACTTGAGGCGAGTTACAACCTCGTCTTTCAACCGCTGCACTCCGTCACCGTCACCGTGCCGTTAGTGGCGGTTCTAATCGCGGAGAGCTTCTGCCCAGGAGTGACCACGAAATACTCAGGCTCACCCGCTTTGATGTAGGCTGAATTGGTTGCCGCTGCGGTAGGAGTAGAGCCGAACTTGATATAGGCCCCGGTAGTAGCCGACACGCGAACCACGTTGGTTCCTGCCGCAAAAGCAGTACTGATGGAAGTAGCTACGGAGGTGTAGGCCGCAACCTGAGTTGTGCCCAGCCGGTAAACTGTTCCTCGGAATGCCATTAGTTCGTCCTCTCAATCACGGCGCAGAACCGGGTTAGACTGGTGGTTGAGCTTTCCCCGCCTGACGTGAAGGTGATCAAATCCCCCTCATTTACAAAGTTCTCCGTGCCCATGTAGCCAAGATCGACGCTATCTACGTCGCCCGCTGCGGAACCAGACTGAGTAACAGTAGCGGTCCTGAGAGCCGAGCCGCTACGGACATGAATTGTCCAAGTGCAGTTGGCGCCGGTAATTGCAGCTCCAATGACGGAATAGGCCCGCTTGATCCTTCCACGATGAGTCGCTACCGCGTAGGTAGACCCAGCAGTAGAAAGGTCAGCCATTTCGGCGAAGACAGCGACCTCGTTGACTGGTCTATTGACAGGAAGTGCCATGTGCGCGCCTCCTACGTCTTTTCAATAACAAGCGTGAAGTCGCCAATAACTGTAGTTGAACCGCCACCATCGGAATCAATATCGATCTTGTCGCCTTCGACCACTGAGGTAAGCGTTTCGCCCTGGTTGAACTCAACCGAGTCAACCGTTCCGGCAGTTGAGGTGTCGGCAATGGTTAAATTATCTGTCAACGCTGTGCGGCCGGCGATAGCGACACTAATAACTGCGTCACCATTTACCGTTCCGTGGATGACGCTATACATGCGACGCAAGCGGCCCTTGCATGGTGCGACTGCCCAGCAAGAAGTCGTAGCAGCCACGTCAGCCATCCGGGCATGAACAACGATCTCATCGACCGCTCTGTTGATAGGAAGTGCCATTTTAGTTCTCCGTGTTTAGCCGCTCGTGTGAATCTGGCTCGATCCACTGCGGCGATAGACCTTCTGGCCTATGTGTCCGAGGCTAATGGTGGCGTCGGCGAAGATGCGATAACCCGCACCCCTCACGTCAGCCCAAAACGCAAAATCTTCCCCTCGGGCATTCGTGCCATCGTCGTCACAACGGAAGATGGATGGAACGGCCTCCAGCGAAGTCCCAAATCGCAGTTTCGGAGCGAGAGCTGATAGGTGCTCTATTACCCCACGCTTGATGCAACAGAACCCCATTCCCGTAGCGTCAATCTCAACCAGTCCTTCTTCGTTGGGCTCTGGCTTGTCATGCGTGAACTTGACGAAATATCCAGTTGGATCTTGCCGCCTTGGATAGACACCGGCGATACAGTCATGCTTCTGCATGTGAAGCACGACCTTCATGAAATCGACCGGAGACCAGTCGATGTCTGAGTCTGTGAAGAAAAGCAGGTTGTGGTCTGACGCTAGAAAATGGTTCGCCGCCAAAGTCCGCGCATGATGCGGAAGCGAGCCGGTAAAGAACGCGAAGTCCGCTTTCAGTCCGTAGTTAAAGCACGCCTCTTGCGTATCGAGATAGGAGCGAACAGTCTGAAGCGGGAAGTCCCTTGTGGTCGGAGTTGCGATTAGGACAGACACACCATCAAATAACGATGGCATAGTTTCTCCGGCCCTTCACCTGGGCGCCGACAACCTCAACCTTCTTGCCCAACTCGTCGGCGTATTTGTTAACGAGCCTGAGCTGTTCTGGATCGTCGCAATCATCCACGATCCACGTCGCATCCTTGATGCGATCCATCGCGAGCTTGTAGACCGCCTCACGCCCGAACCTTCGTGGCGGACCGTCAATAATCGCCAGATCGAACTTCTCCGGAAGATCCTCTAAATCGCCGTACCACATCGGCGGCATCGGCGAATTTGGTTCACCAATCTCGGGGTGTTCCTTCAATGGCGCGTAATATAGGGCAACCCCCTTGACCTTCCACAACTGGATGAAGTTGCGGATTTTTCGGAACCACTCAATGTCATGTTCGAGGGCATGGACCATCTGCCCGTTTCTCTGGCAGGCAAGTCCAGCGATGATCGTGGTGATACCAGACCCAACCTCAAGGATCGGACCCTTTGCCTCTTTGGCTTTGTCGTAGATGGTTTTGAGCGAATGCGGCCCCATCGAGAAGTCGTTGTTGTGGTACTTCCAGATGGTCTCGAAAACCTCTTTGCTGTTGTCTCCCGTAATCAGCTTTTCCATTGCAGCGTCTAGCCGAGAATCGAGCACGCCGTTCTTCTTCCGAAGATATTCTCCTAAATTTCCCTCCCAGCGCATTTGGCCCTGGTGAGTGAAAGTCATTTCAGGAGAAACCCACACCTTGAAGCCTAACAGTCGCGCTTCGCGGCAGAAATTCAGATCGCCGGACCATCTCCGCCCGTCAACCATCATGCGCTCGAAAATCACCTGCAGCTTTTCATCGCCCTCCTTTGCCTCTTTCGGCAGAAAGGTCATATGCTTTCGTTTTTCCGAGAGTGCTAGAATCACTTCCCGACTCACTCGCATGAAGCCGGTAGGAACTCCGTCAACTTCCAACAATCCGTCTTTTCTGGCCTGAAGGAATTTCTCGTCAGACTTGATCCTGACCGGATAATCCTCGTGCCGCTGTTTTAACGGATAGGCCCCGCCGACAATGTCCGCATCCTTGTACAGAAGCAGTTTGGCTAAATCCTCGGTGGCCCAACCCACATCATCATCAATGAAGATGAGATATGGAGCACCTGAATTTAGGAACTGCTTGACAAGGAAGTTGCGGGCATCATCGACGTGGCAATCTTCTGTGTGTAGCCAGTAGTCGAATTTTACGCCGTTCGCCTCCATATAAGCCGCGCTGTCCACCATCGACATCGTGTAATTGCAGCACGGGCGACCCGAATTGCACGGAGTCGCAATAAACACATCGGGCAGACCATCTTTGCGGCCTACCCTGTAATGGGAAAACGGCATAAAACCTCTCTTGGTTGGAGTTAGACTCCGGCGATGGAAACAACGCCCACTGAGTCAATGCGGGCCATCAAGGTTCCCAAATCGGCTTGCGCTTGCTTCATGCGAGTCACAAAAGCCGTAGCCTCGGTGCTAGATGCCCACGCCCATACACCTGCCGCGTTACCGGCAGACATAGTTGCGGTTGCAAGCGCAGTGATAGCCGTGGCTGCCTGGGTGCCCTGGTTCACACCAGTTTCCCCGTAGAAGCCAACGATAGTTGAAGCGGCCGTGCCGCGAGCATCGACAAGCGCATCCGCTGCCGAGACGGTGACACGCTTCATCAAGCCTGCCGAGGTATCCCAGACAAGCAAGATGTCGGTAGCTGCTGGGCTGAGAAGCGTCGGCAGCTCATCGCTAAAAACAAAGGGTGTAGACATGGTGTTACACTCCCGCGATTGAGATGAGGCCGGTCGAGTCGATCTTGCCCATCAGTGTTTCGAGGTCTGCTTGAATCTGCGATGCCCGCTTGGCATAGGCTATCGCCACCGTACTTGAGGCGAAGCCAAACACAGTTGCGCTATTGGCTGCGGAGATAGTTGCGGTAGCCAAGGCGGTGAGGGCCGAGGCCGTCATCGTTCCTTGATTAACGCCAGTCTCTCCGTAGAAGCCAATAACCCGATCGGGTGCCTGCCCGAGGAACACAGAAGCAAGAGATGCCTTCTTCGTGCGTCCAGCGGACGTGTCGTAGATTAGGGTCCAGTCGCCTGCGGCTCCTGTGGTGTCCGCCGACATTTCCGCAGTCCATGAATAAATGGTGCTCATGGCTATAGACCCGTGATGTTGACGATGCCGGTCGAGTTGACCTTACCCATGAGGGTATCGAGATCGGCCTGCATCTGTTGAACGCGGGTGACGTATGCGTTCGCTACCGTTGACGAGGAAAACCCAAACACCCCGGCTCCGGTATTGGAGGCGGAGAAGGTCGGGTTGGTCGTCAGCGCCGTGAGACACGTTGCCGTCATGGTGCCCTGGTCAACCGGAGTTGCGCCATAAAACCCGATGAGGTCCGTAGCGGCGACGCCCCGGCAAGCAGTGCGAATAACGGTAAAAGTCGCGTCCTTTGAGGTAGGCGATGTTGCGTTGGTCGAAATGTCCGCAGTCAACAGCCTATCCCCAGCGGCGGGCGTAGCAAGCGATGCACACTCACGATGGAATGTGTAAATCGTGCTCATAAGAACCCTCCTTGAAAAAAATGGGAGTGAGGTCGGCGTACCTTCATAGCCCGTGGGCTCCAGTGTCCCCCGGCCTCAGCTCCCTAGCTCCGATGATTACGAGGTCGTCAGATCGTAGACGCCTCCAGACGATTTCTCGTTGCGCGCCACGAGGGCATACTCCGAGAGAATCTGGAAACGTTCCGAGTCGCCAGTCTTGGCAAGAGCATTGCGAACGAACTTGCGGAGATAGGCAACGGCCCACATATCCATCTGCAGCACATGGCAATCACGCGAACGCTGGAAGCGGTTGGCAACGACCTTGACCGTGCCGAAATCCGACTCATATGCGTCAACCGCAGCAACAATCTTCTTGGACTTCACGTCCTCGGTCGGCGTTGCGCGGCCGGTGAAGGTGGACATGACCTGCTTATTGAAACCTCCAAGCATCACCGTGTCCGGCTTGCCGCCAGAGGCCCAGCAGAGCTGGAACACGTTCTTCAACTGTGCTTCGGTGAAGGCTCTTTGAGTGCCGTCATTACGCGCATCCGAACCATCCGAACCTGAAGCGGTCGGGGACGAGCCACCAGAGTCAAAATCGTCGTTGGTGGCGATCCAGGCATTGATACCACCAGTGACACGAGCGGTAGCTGCAGCACCGGCATTTGAAGCCTGAGAGGCAAGCAGGATCGACTCCATATCCCTCTTGAGTTCAAGGCCCTTCAGCATCTCCTGATAGGCCAATTCATCGTCACGGCCAGCGTGGTCAACGACCTGCTGCGTTCCCGTGACGCGGCCGACCTTGCTTGAGATCTGGCAATAGTTCTTCAAGCGAACAGTGGGCGTGGCTGCGATGGTAACGGCGTCGTCGCCTTCCAACTGTGCGTTGGCGGTATCGACCGAGGCAAGGGCCTGGGTCTGCCATTCGTGAGTAACTGCAGTTGCCTTCTCTCTTTCAATGCCAGAGATGAAGGGCGTATCGGTCGGATCGATCCTGTAGATCATATCCGAGAGGTCTTCACGATTACCGATAGCGGTATAGGTCGTGAAGGTATTTGTCGGTAGTGCCATTTTAAGTTCTCCTACCGGGCAGCCATCTTGCGGCGGGCTATCAACAGTCTCGCTGCGTCTTTGGCGCTTCCGGTCTTGTCGAGTTTCTGTTCCAGGGCTTTCACGGCTTCCTCTGCGGCCACGTTGGGTCCGCGAGAAACACCGGGGCGCTGTGCGACTGGGGGAACAGGTTTCGGCTGGGTTTTGGCTTTGGTCTTAGCTTCACGGTATTTGACCGCATCAACGAGGATCTGCTGGAAGCGATGGTCGCGGAGAGAAAGCTTCTCTTGTCCGTTCCACGCCTTGGTCAGCTCGTCGTTGCTGAAGCCTAAATCACGTAAGACTGAAACCGCTGCGTCTCTGAGTTTTGGTCCCTTCTCCGGGTCTGCAATCTCAGGCACCTTCTCGGCAAAGAGCGAATCTTCCTTGGTGGCAAAGTCGCGCCACTGTTGGGTGTGTTCCGCCTCTTGCCTTTGCTGGCTGGTGATCATCTCCTGATGAACTGCAGCGATCTTCTTTTGCTGCGCGTCCCACAGGACATATCGAGGCCAATCTTCGCGGGCCATCTTCTCGACATCAGCCATTGTCTGGATGTCGGAAAACTCGCCGGCTTGGGCCTGTTGCAGATTTTGGAGCAGGATCGGCAACGCAGCTTCGTATTGCTGCCTAGTCTGTTCCGCCGCGCTAAGCTGGGCCTCAAGGGCCTTCTGCTTTTCAGCGGCGTCTTGCTGTCTCCGGTTGAAATCGACTTCTCGTGACCGCTCGCGTTCGGCAAGTCTCTCTTGCGTCTCACGGGGGAGGCCCTTGAATGTCTCCTTGTCTTCCTTTGACCATGACCTGGGAGGCTCGACGGGAGGCAGGTCTTCTGCCGCGTCAGTCTCTTGCGTCTCGATGGGGGGCTCTTCAGCCGCATCGCCTTCCCCTTCCCCACTAGTGGGTTCCGGGGGAGATTCGTCTTCGACCGCTGCAGGAGCTTCGTCCGCGCTGGTCGCCTGTTTCTCTTTCCGCCAATTGGAGAGCTGACGTGCAGCTTCCCGAATAGACGTGATCTTGTCCGAGACTGGCGGGGACTCGGGCGCAGGGGTTTCGCTCGCAACCTCTGTGGTTGCGTTGGCTTCCAAGTTCATAAAATGTCCTTTAGGTTTTAGTTCTGCAGTCGTTTAGAAGCGATCTTGCCGTTGTTGACGAGGGTGAGGAGCTTCTGCTTTACCTCACCTAGAACAGCCTGTTTTGACCAGATCATTTCCCGATCTTCGGTCGTGGTTGCGTTAGACCAGGCGTCGGCGAAGTCCTGTCTCAGCGCCTCAAAACAGGCCATCAGTAGGTCGTCGTCCATGAGTATCTTGGCTCGCTTGCCAAGTTCAATGTCACGGGCAGTTTTGTCTTCAATCATCCAGCAAAAAGGCTATTGCCTCCTCATCATCTTCGTCTTCCTCGACCTGTCTCAGTCGCGCAAAGGCTTCCATCTGGGACAGGATCTGCGTCCTCTTGGCTAACTCGATTATCGCCTTGCGGGCTTCAATCGCGTTGTCCCGAGCCAAGACCATGACGTGCTTCTGTCTGGCGATTGATTCAGCTTCAATTGCAGCGAGAGCCTTTTGGAAAGGCGTTAGCCGGCCTAGCCCATCAATCCTTGCTTGCTCGCTTACAAGCGCCTGTTGCCGCTTCTTTCTGTTGATCTGCTCTTGTCTGGCTATCTCAGCCGCAACGAAAGTACGCCATTTCCCCTTGGACCAATAGCCGCCAAGGATCCTTCCACCGATATGGGAGGAAGTGGCTACCCCCTGCCCAGTACTCCCGCCGGCAATTGCAGTCCCGGCGCATATGGCGTAAAATCCGAGCATGGCAAGGGTTGTCCAGATTACTGAAGAAGAGCTCGACTATCTGCGGCTGAAGAAAGTAGAGGTTCCCGACCCCAAGCCTAACTTCATCGATCCGCTTGCCGAGGAAGGCATGGAACTGAACAGCGACTAGGCTCCTATCAATCCGTGAGCTGCCAGAGCCGCCTCAAGTGCCTTCACCCTCTCCGCCAACTGAGAAATCGTTGCGTTCGCAGTGTCCAGAGCTGAACTCTTGTTCGCCGTTCCCGTCATCAGCGTCCAACCAGTGTCTCTGGCTCCGACAACCTTGTTGTCTCCGACTTTCACACCAGCAGCGCTATAAACCGTGCCGTCTCTGCTAACGCTGAATTTGGTGACGCCATTATCAACATAGTGATAGGCGTATTCGATATTGACGCTGGGGCTTTCCAGGGCAACCCGAAAGCCGTCTTTGCACTCGCCAGCGTGGAGTCTGAAGGTAAACCCATAAGCTCTACCACTCTTGGCATCGAACCCGCCGCCTGTGAATTGCGCGGTGTAGTTCGCAACCGTACCGCCAGAGCCGTCGCTAACGTAGTTGTTAAGCGAGCCCTCCCAGCAAGAGACAAACCCGCAATCACCGTAGTTGGCGACATTAAGTAGAAGCCCGGAAGCATCCGAGCGCGGAGACGGGTCAGAAGGCCCGCCCTGTCTAACGACTATCGTTGCGCCGTCGATCTCTCCTGCTTGCGCTAAGGACGGATTGGTCCAATTCCTTTTTATATTGCTGAGACAAAGCGAATAATCAGCAACTACCGGCCCTGCATCATCAGACCCAAGTGGACGAGTAACAATTGCAACCGTGTTTCGCGAATTGGCTGGATGGCTCCCAGGTCTATCGCTAATCCGGCAATAGGCTTTGTCTGTATCTCCGGTTTCCGAGTAAGCCGCAAATAGCGCCTCGAACTCAAATTCGCTAAGCCCCATTGTTGGAACAGGCCACCACAAGCCACGCAGTAAGGGTAGAGTCATACAACAACTGAGCAATGTCCTGCGTGTTATCAAGTGTGCAATCACCCGGCCCTTGGATGTTTCCAGTTCCATCTTTGATAACTACGGTGCGTGCATCGTTCGCGGCTCTTAAATAGAGATGCAAACCGTTTACGCCACCGCTGATGGTGTCGAGATCGTCAGACGCCCCAGCAGCCTCGGTATCTACGATATGGAAGGTTTTGACGGCCGCAATTGCGCCCGATGCTATAGTTCTCGCGCCAGATGATGTAGCCAAAAGGCCGCTGAGATAGCCACTCTTCCATTGCAACGCGGCTGTCCCAAGATCGTATGTGCCGTCCGCTGCCGGCCGCAGACCGGCAGAATTGATCTGTATGACGTTCGTCATTACGCCGGCAATGGCAACGGCATAATCATATCTACCGGCCTCGGAGCCAGCCGTGAGATTGGATGCGCCCCACCCAATCTGGGCAATAGGCGTTTGCGTACCAGATGTGTTGGACAGCTTCAGGCTGATATAGCCCAAATCCCCAACAGTAGGAGTCGCACGGTCGCCCTCAAAACTCGCCGTTTCTGCCGCCGCACTATCAGTCGTGTTGACAGCGCGCAGCGGTTCATTAGCAGAGTCAGAACCGAGGCTAAAGGTTTGCAGGGCGCTGAAGGTATTCGCGCCGTCAAGCAAAGGGACAACATTGCCGGATGTTCCAGTATTCTTGCCGTCAAGCAGGTCCGCGTCGAGCGTAGAGCCTGAGCCGTCATTCCCAGAGTCCCAAACGGTGTTTGCCTCGATGGCGAGATGACCGCTCGCGGCCGTCAGCGTATTTGCTGTACCGTTTGCGAGTTCAATACTGTTGATATGAGCCGTGGCAAAGCCGCCCCCGGTCGAACCTAGATCAAGACCCTGATCGGTCGTGGCGTAGAGGGCAGCGCCTGTCAGTTCTAACTCGGTCGCCTTAGTGCCCCCAGTCATCACATCGAAGGTGATCTTGGCGTCTTCGTTTCCATCCGTAGTGTCCAGAACGACATTGCAGATATTGGAGCCTGTCGTTGCGTTGGTGCTAGCGTCTCGATAGTTGAAATAGAGGCAGCCGCTGACATCGCTCGCTAATGGAGAGGCGCTTGCTTGATCGATAACCAGACCTGGGCCTAAAGAGCCGGCAGCCGACGAGCGAAAGGTCAGGAAGTTGTCAACGTCATACCTGATGGAAACATCATCCGAGCCCGGCCCATTGAACGTCATCGCCGTTGGCGTCCAGCTTACGGTGGCTCCAGAAATTCCTTGGGCTATGGTCCCGCCGTTGACTAAATTCAAAAACGCTTCCGAGGTGCGCGTTGCATCTGTGGTGTCGGTGAAATGAGCCCCTAACAACGCCATTGTTCTGGCTGCCGTTGACGATTGAGCCGTAAGGTCTATCGATGCATTGTTGTTCGTGCTCGCGGCAGTGGGATTGCCAGTTCGCATTCTAAAATCTGTCGCTGCGTTTTTCCACCAGCGGCCAACTTCGGCCCCATCAATTGCCGCTCCTATCAGTCCCGATGCCCAGAACAGGCCAGTATCGGTGTCGGAGGTAAACGAGAGCGACGGCGCTGTTGCCGCTCCATCCGGCAGGAACAAATCACCGTCATCGTCAATCACAACGTCGCTGTCTTGCAAAACCCCTTGGGTGCTATCGAATCTTGGGACGTGATTGTCAGTAACAGCGTCTTTGTAGTAGGTATGATAACGAGGCGAGTTCGATCCCGTGGCGGCTCCATTAGGCTGAATTTCAGAAGTGGTGTTTCCTGAGAAGTTATTCCCCGAAATGTACACTCTCTCAATCGGATCGCCATCGACCTGGTTGATCGAGAGGCCGTAGTCTTGGTTCTGCGATCTATTTCCTACAATCACCGCATCGTCAGGTCTGCCAAGCGTAGAGAACGAAAACAGGCAGATACCCGCTTCCGTGCTTCCCGTGTTGATCGAATTTCCCTCAACTACGTTGTTGGCAACTACAGAGTCATTAGCAATGAGCTTAATTCCACAAGACGCATTGCGGGCAATGTAGTTGCCCATGATAGTCTGGTATTCGCCGTAGACCTCCAATCCGCCGATGATGGTGGAAGCGCCGTCAACTGCATCCAAACTGTCGATGAAAGTGTTGTTGGCGATGATGTGATAGGCACCGCCGATGCCCATGTGTCCGCCGTATGCCGCTCCAGTCGAGTAGTTGTCCGTGAACACCATCGAGTAGAAGGTGCCGGCAGCTTGGATCGTGCCGTTCTGGATGTAGTTCCGCGTGATCTCCAAATTGCGCGAGGTGAAGCCGTTGCCCGTGGTCGAGAAATCACAGAACCAGCAATTGAATACGGTCGAGGTTTGACTAGTACGAAGAAAGATAGAATCGGCGATGAGGATGTTCGTCATCCCCTGCCCGCCAATGCCGAACTCACCCTGATTAGTTATTTTGATTCGTTGGACAGTGATCCGATCAGAATCTGAAATCTGAATCGCTTCTGCGTTACCCCCACCCGAGGTGTCACCATTGGCAGCAATGGTCAGATCGGTAATGCCAGCATAGGAAATGCTGGAGAAGTTGATCAGTCCGTTGGTGCCGTCGCCGAAACTTGAACCATAGTCAAGAATGGTCGCGTCGATACCGGCGCCCTTAAGCAGCACCTTCGACTTCATGGTGACGTTGGTCGCACCGTTCAGAAGGCATGTACCTTCAGGCAGATTCAGAATGCCACCGCCTGCGGTATTGATCGCAGCTAGTGCGGTGTTTAAAGCTGAGACATCATTAGTTGAGCCGTCGCAGACAATCCCGTATTCCGCTGCCGTGTATGAATGACCGAGGAGAGCATTAACATTAGCGACAGAGAGCTGCTCGACCTGGCCTGTGGTCGCTTCATCACGGCCAAGGATCTTCTTCGCACCGACCTGTCCTTGGAATGACTGCCCGAAAGCAGGCAATAAAAAAGCCGCCAAGAGGGCGGCCGAGAGGACAAGTTTGCGCAATGTCATATTACAAGCCATCCAGTCCCATCGTCTTTAGGGTCAAGCGTCACAGCCCCGTAAGCGAAATTGATCAACCAGGTCGATTGGCCGTCGATTGTCTCAACTCCGTTTGGGGTAATGGTGATGTTGTTTGTGTCAGCGTCCCCCTTGCCATCCTTGATGGTGAGAGGACGTAATCTGTTCACGGCAGAGGGCAGCGTTACTCCCGTAGCGGCACCAGAGCTTTTATTGACCACAATTAGGTCGTCGGTATCGACGTTGACCGTTATGTCGCCGGCTGCGGTGACGGTTATGCGTCTGAAACGAAATATCTGCGCCGGAGCGTCAACCCACACTTGCGGCGGATTGGTGAAATTAACCGCGCTGGTGTCACCGTTGGAATTATCGAAGATCGCATCCCGGCTTAGCGTGGTGCCGGAAGAGGTGTACGTTCCCCTACCGACTTCCCACTCAGTTCGAGAGTCATTCTCAGCCGCGTAATAAACCCTATCCCCGTCAGCGATCCCGCCTTCAGCGAAGGTCTGGTGCCCTGAAACCGCACTACCTAGTGTCCAAGTTCCTGTCCCCGCCGCATTTGTCGCCATGCGTGCGCGGTTCGCAAGAACGATACGCATTTAGTCGGCATCCATGATCTCATAGACCGTGGAACCGTCCTTGCCCTTGGTCTTCTTCACCTTCTTGGTGCTGGGCTTCTTCTTCGGACTGGCCTGCTCGAACGGCTTCAGAGCCTTGGCAATGTCGTTGGTCTTGGCCTGCTCCATCTTCTGCTTATGTGTTTCGTCGGATTGGGCTAACTTCTGCTCGCCTAACGCCATCTTGTTTTCGGTCGAGACTTGATCGACCATGACCTTAGCGCCCATCTCCTGCATTTTGATCGAGTGCTCGGCCTGCATCTGAGCCATCTTCATCTGATGCTCTTCGCGCTTCATCTCCAGCTCGGCAGCAATCTTGGTTTGCTGCGTGGTGATGTCGGCTTGGGCCTGGAGCCTCTCAATCTCAGCCTTGCCCTGCAGTTCCTGCATCTTAAGCTGCGCGTCGATCTGGGCTTTAATGACTTGCGGATCTGGTGGAGCTGGGGGCATCTCAGCGTCGTCACCAGGATCAGTGAAATACCGATCAATGTCCTTCTTGCCGATGATCTTGGCGTAATCCGCCGCAGAGTTGTAAAGCTGTTTCGGAGCAACAAGCATGGACAGCCCGCCCTCAAGTGCCGCCTTTTGCAGGCCAATCAGCCCCATGATGGACTGCATCTCTTCCGCTTTTCCGCCCCGTCCTAGACCAACATCGATGGTCATGTCCTTGCGGGATTTCCAATTGCGCGGATCGACCGTCACCCATTGGTTTCTCAGCTTAACGGTAGCGGCTTGATCTCCGTATTTCCTGATGGTGGAATGGATCAGCCAGAACATATCGCAGACGCCAGTCTCTGCGAATATTCTAGCAATGAGCTTCATTCTAGACTGAGCAGCGTTGTAGAGCTGCATCGCAGCAGTGGCGGTTTGGTTGTTCAGCGCGTCGGCATCTAGGCCTTGGCCTTGCCTACTTACGCCAGTGCGCCATTCACGCTTAGCATCAAAATACTGCAGTGCTGGGTAGACCGTTCCGCCGATATCGGTATGAACAATCTCCCTCAGCATCCCAGGCTGCCTAGTTCTGACAATGCCTCCGGGGCGGGAATTTAGAAGGTCATCAAACGTCTCAGGCGTTGCTGCCTGCTCTGGAACCTCAGTTCTTACGTTCGTTGAGAGATAGACGTTATCTAATAGCCCCCTGGTGAGCGCGGTGTTAATCCGCTGAATGTCCATCACCAAGTCAGCAACAGACCGGCCAACCCAACGATGAGTCTGAGGTACAGGCGTCATGGCAGCGAACGGCCACCAATCTATTTCCTCGATATGAGGCTTGCCATCCCGTCTCAGGACTGTAGAATCTTCCCCTCCGGTAACGACCATATAGCGTCGAGCTACACCATCGCCCTTATAGTCCATCTTGACGTAGTGTTCTGTGGTCCTGATCCGGCGCATTGCCTTATTCAGGCTTTCATCGCCTCCAGGTTCGGAGGTTTCCTGCACCGTGTCGCGAGCGTATTCTTCTTGTGAAGATTGTTCGGTGGGAGTGGCGTAAGAGCTTAGCCCTTTGATTTGCTCCGCGTCGTAGCCATCCTCGATGAGGGAAGATTGAGTGCGGTCGGTTGTCTCATGAAACATATAGTGCGCGGACTGAATGTCCATTCTCGCGCGGCGTGAGATGCCAAATTCCTCTGGGGGAACAGGCTCGACGCAACACTTGGACTCGTCCTTGGTACTCTTGATCGTAAAGTCGTGAGTCCCGTCTTCGTTGGCGGTGTGCTCGACAATTTCGACATCTGGATCTGACGCGATAAAGGCATAAACGTCTTCCGGCTGGGAGTAGTAGGTATCCCTGTCTTCAGACTCTTTCTCCTCCCACCAGACCTTGCAGATGCCAGTTTTGGATAACAGCGCGTCCTTGATCATGCTGTACAGGACCATGAAGCCCTGATTAAGCTGCATGAATACGTAATTTACGTAATCTGTCTCCTGCTGGGCTGCGTCTACGTCCTCCGGCCCTACCGGATCGAATCTAACCACGTCATCCGAGCCGGCGAAGATATCCATCAGGTTGGGCATCAGCCCTTCGATGGTGTCACTTACGTCAGTTGAAACAGCCGAGCTTCTGCCTTCAATCGAGGGCATGTCGGTTGACATATCCCCCATGTAATAGCGCATGGCGTCTTCGCGCTGCTTCGATAGTTCGGAGCTTTGCGAGGACGAAAGAGCGTCTAGCCTCTCGGCTTGTAATAGGGCCTTGAGGTCGCGCTCAGTGAGTTTTGGCATCTATTTCTTGAGCATGCTCTGGTAGGCGGTAGCCTCAAGCACTTTTGCGGGCGAGTTCACAAACGAAGCAGCCTCGTGCCTCGTCATGTATTGACCACCAGGAATGGCAAAGCCCATTTGATTGCCGATCTCCGCATCTCGCTTGCTCATCAGCGTGTCGCTCTTGGTGAGTAAGTCCGCATGAGTCTGTCCGGGCTTGCCATAGCGGATTGTCCCGTCTGCCATGCGACGAGCAACCACCAAACTGGGCATCATCGGCATTCTACCTACCGGCAATGCCATCGCTGCTAGATTGCCGTAGCCGCCCATTGCCTTAACCGGATCAATCGCGTTGTGCAGACCAAGCATCCATTTGGGGATTCCCCCCTGGGCTTGGCCTACAGCGTTAGCGTCTAGCGGCATCAGGCAATCCCAATTCGTGGATAGTTGATCTTGCGGTGGAAGGCGCTCGAGTGAGTCACACCCTGAGCCAAGCCTTCAGCCAGATACCGGAACGCATCTGCAGCGTGGCTTGTCCAATCGTGTATCGGCCTGTTCTTTAAGGTGCCTATCTTCTCGTCATACTCGTAGCGATAGAGCTTCAATGCCTCTATCCCACGTTCGCATTTCTTGCTGTCAAACCAGCACATGGGTATCAAGAGCCGAGCTGCATTGATCCCGTCTTCTATTCTATGAATCGGTAGAACCGTGAGAGGATCTAGCTCCAGGCCCCCGATTACGTCCTTGACGCTCTTGTTAGAGGTCAGCTGTTTAGGTTCTGCATCATGAGGAAGAATGTGCCCGCCGTAGTTATACGGTTTGGATTTTACGAGCGCGGCGTAGTGAGCGATGTCCACGCCTGAGGACTCGTAATAGTCGATTAGGCGGATTTCTTTCCCAACCTGCTGCGCGAACCAGATCGCGGTCGGATCGCCTATTCCAAGATCCCAGGCGGTGTAAACCAGCGTTGATGGATCATGCGGGACAGAACAGACGCGCTTGTCTGTTTCAGCTTCCGCCATGAGCTTGCCGTAGATCGCTCCAATAATAGCCGCCTCAAATGAGCACTCAGCTTCCTGCTCAAATTGCTCTGGCGTCATGGTCCGGCGCATATCCTCTACCTCACTAGAGGCGAGGATGCCCGTCTCGCTCGCCTTCAGCATGAGGCGATACCGCTCAACACCCTTCCATTGATTTGTGCCGGCCCAAATGTCGTAAAGCCCAACCCGGCCTTTAGGGGTTCCGATGAATACAGCCCAGCCCTCATGATCGGCTAATGTAGGGCGGACGATCTCTCCCCAGACTGAGGGGCGGAACTGTCCATATTCATCAAGGACAACACCATGGAGATAAATTCCACGCAGGGCCTCGGCATTATCAGCACCATACAGTCTAATTCGTGCGCCGTTTTTAAGATCGACTCGAAGCTCTGACTCATTGGGTTGTCCGGCAAGGAAGGGAGCTGCGTAGTGCTTGAGGTAGTCCCAAGCGACAGCTTTTGCTTGCGCGTAGAACGGAGCGATGTAGGCGAATCGTGCTTGCCCATTTGTCTTTAAGGCTCGTGCGATTAATTCAGCGATGCAGGCGACGGTTTTTCCGGCGCGTCGATGGCAGACAAGGACTGCCCATCTGTGCTGCCGTTCGTGGAATGGGATGAATTGAGGTCGCGGGGAATAGAGCTTAACTCGTTGATCGTCCACGGCACATCCACTGTAAGGCGACCATCAACATCCGCTTCCACTTGCTTCGGCATGAGGCTGGCCGCAACCTTCACAAACACAGCGGGATCACTAGCCAGCACCCGCATGAGGGCGTCTTTACCGTTCGTCTCCCAGACCTCGTAGAAATCCTTCCAGAAGGTTTCTTGGAGCTTATTGCGCGATCCTTTGGGGCGACCTGGCCCCCCGTTATTCCCCGGTTGAAATCGGGCCATTATGCTTATACGGCTTGAAATGGCCGTCCTTTGCGTATTCTGCAGCCGCTACAATAATTGACCTTCGGAGGTTTTCTGCCCACTCTTGGTCATTGTACCAAATCTTGCGACCCCACGGCGGGCAATAGTCTCTAAACCAATAGTAGACCGATTTAGCTGCTCTAATCACTTCGGCTTAGGCTTCCCGCCTTTGGGTTTCTTCTTGCCACCACAGGGCATGGTTAATCCTCCAGAATTAGGTTTAGCCGCTAGTTTAGCGAGGGCGGCCAGTCCTCACCGGGGGAGGGTGGGGCTGGCGCGAAGCTCCTGAGCCCCTTAGAGCCAACCCACGCCAGTAAATTATAGACAAACTCTATCCCAGGGCGATTTTCCTTTATATTTGAAACCCCCTAAATTATCGGAATGTACATTGTCCGGCAACCAATCAACCGACACCCCCATATCTCTGAAAACATTGCGAACCGCCAACGCAGCCTCGCGAGCACTTACGCCAAAGACTTCCCCATGCACCCTATAGCTCCTCAGTAACCATTTCGTGCTGGATTCGGCCGCAAGAGCAGCGCGTTTAGTCTTAACCCAAAACGTAAAGTGCATCTGTACTCGCCCCGGCCATGCGGTTTGTATTGCCAACTTTCGTCGATACGGATCTTTGCTGTGTCCAATCTTTACCGGACCTCCACCATTTTCGCCCCCACACACATAAACCGCCCACTGATGCTTAGGCCCTGGCCCCGGAAGTGCGTTCATGATCTGTTCATACCAGGATTAAAGAAAACTTCAAGTCTAGTAAGGCCATCATCCACACGCTTTAAATCAACTTCACAAATTGGAATAAGGTCAAAGAAGCACAACTCATCAATGGCTCGCCGTATCCTAATATCACCCCTTGCCAACAAGTCTTGGCACTCCGCATATCTCCGCTTGACACGCGCAACCCATTCTTCCCACTTCTTGCGGTCGTCTGGGTTAGACGGAGGTTCCTCATTTTGCATTATGTAGTTATAGTTCTCGCAAAGGTTAATGTAGGAGTCGCCAGCCATCCTCTGCTCACGAGTAATTTTCTCTTGGCGCTCCAATGACCAAAGTGCACACCCCCAAGCCTGATGTAGTATTTCTCGTTCAACAAGGTCTCTGATGCGGTTGAACTTAACCACATCTCTAATCCTAGGGTCTATCTTTGCCTCCGATGGCACCCCCCCTGAATCCTTAGCCATTGTCTTCCTTCACAGCCTCCCAGTATTCCTTGGTAAGACGCAGCGAAAATTCCTCAAGTTCTTCTAGAACTACTAACGCTTCGTCATGTTGCTTGACGAAATAAGCTTTAGACTTCTCGCTCTGTTTTTCGCTTTTCGCTAGTTCCCCGCCAGAAGCTATAACCTTTTCGACCCTTTCTCTAGCCTCAGCTAGGCAGGAAAGCAGTGTACTAAGCGTCCAAGTTTTCATTATTCTTCCTTCTTGAGTGTGAACCCGTTTCGTTCGGCGAAGTTCTCAATGTCCCATTTGCCTTCAAAGAAAAACTCGTCGTAAAGGTGTTGGAGCGTCTCGGTGATCGCGGCGCGGGCCATTTCTCTCATCTCTGATGGAGCTAAATAAGCTAGATGGGGAATCATGTTGTCTTCGGCATAACGCTCCATAGCGTCAGCAACCCTCTTTTCTAGGTCTCGTTTGTCGGTCATGGGGCGGCTCGCTCAATAACAGCCTTGAATTCTTCGCCACTATCAAACGCGAACCAAACAACCCCTTGAGACACGCCTATCGTTACGTCCTGCTCTTTGCGCCACAACCCAAAGGCGTTCAGAATCATAACCGCCACGTCATGCTCATCCAGTCGCTCGCTCATTGCTTCACCAGTCGGTAATACCGCCTGCCGTTCTTCGTGTAGTATTTCCGCTTATATGTAGTTTTTTTCTTCGCGGATTTTTCAGCAACGAAACAAATTTCTTCCCCCTCTCCCCCACAGGGAGGTTCGACTAAGACGCAGCGGCTTTCATTGGCGACTTCCAAGGCTAGGCAGTCGTGATACGGCATGGGCTGAATATTGGGAGTAGCGAGAGCTACCAAGAAGGCCATTGTTACGGGTTCCATTGAGTCAGTTCCCCTGGTTTGGTGTTGACCAAACGCGATTACTTCACTTGCTCGCCAGCAGTTTTCCATTTGGTTTCCAAGTCTGGCGTGTTCGGATCGGCAATCCACGCATCCAGCTTGGCGTTTTCTTCCGGGGTGAGGCTCTCCCCAGGCTTCCATGCCGGACGATGTTTCGGGCTCTTGGCCTTCAGGTCAGCGACGAGTTTGGCAAAGCCTTCCTCCACCCTCTCACGCTCGGCCTCTGATGGTGGAGGCGCAGACCTGCGCTCAAGCATCGCGATTTCGTCCAGGTAAAATCCGATGCGCGAACGCTTGGGATCCATCTTCCAATCGATCCACTCGGCAACCTTCGCCGGGTTTGGCAGGAAGCTCGACTCCTGCCTGAGCAAACTCGTGCTCGACTTGAGTTCGATCATGGCTTGCAGCACGTCGAGATCGACCCCGGTGCAAACATTGACCATCTGCCGCACCATTGCCTGAGCTATCCGAGGGTCCGGGTTTTGCTGGCCTGGGTAATTGGCAAGCAATAGCGTCACCGCTTTGGTCGCGGTTTCCTCGCTCGCCTTCGGACAATTGGCGATAGCGTCAATCTCTTTTCTGAGTTCGGCTATCCTGAATGAGCAGGCTGGCAGATTGTGCGACAAGTTTGGGTTCCCTGATTTCGCTTAGTCGATCTTCGCAAGCATCCATGAGCGTCGAGCCTTTGTGCTGCGGCGGTCCCGTGGCTCGGCCGTTTAGCCAAGACGGATCGAACCCGCGCCAATTCTTACGGATCATCATGTCGGCGTTTTCGTTAGGGTCGCCGACGCGGGACAAATCACGCGCTAGGAGTTTTGCGGCGTGTGGGGTGAGTGGGGCCTTCAGGGCCCTCCGGTGAGCGATAACGGCATTCGTTCGCTCATCATCCAAAACCTCGGAGAGAACACTCACCACAGTCGGCGTGCTAGCGCCGCTCTGTTTCTTCTTCTCCTTCTTATTCTCTTCTTCTTCTCTTTCTTCTTCTAGGCTAGCATCCTGATAGCCTTCTGCTAGCGTGTCGCTAGCGTCTTGTTCCACCCAATGAGAGAGCTTGGAAATTGTTGATTTTGTTTCGCTTTCTGATAGTCTGAGCCTGAAGGCAATCTTCTTGATACTCGGAAGCTCGCCGCCATTTTCCGACGCGAGCAACCACAGCATGACGAGCACCTTGCTGGCCTTCGGGTCGAGTTCGTGCCACTCGACATCATCGAGCAGCCGGCGATAGAGCTTGATCCATTCGGGCTTTCTCTTGCCGTCCTGGTAGTGCTGGAAGCTGTTCCAATCTTTGATGCGGAGTGTGCTCACCCTCTCTCCCTCCGCTGGTGTGTGGGGGTCATTTCGCTACCCAACTCTGAGAGGCAAATTCAAACAGCCCGTCGCCGCATGGCTTGATAGCGCCGAGGTCGATGAGCTGCTGAGCCTCACGCTTTGGAACGGGGACGCTGTATCGTTTGCGTTTATCGGTGAGCCAGAAGGCCTTTCCACCTTCCGCAAACTCCATGTGGAGGGCGCAGCCGGTCTGCATCTTCTTGAGAATTTCGCCCGCGTTCATTCTCTTCCCCCGATTTGCCAAGCCGCAAATGCACAAACGAGTGCTAAAGTGCAGGCAGCTATGAAGAGATACCAACCGATGACGTGGGCGATGAGAATCATGGCTCGACCTTCTCACCGAGAAATTCAGGAAGGTCGTGGAGGTAGAGAGCTATGATCGCTGGTTTTCTATCCGACCGAAAAACAATCAGGTCCGTGTCGTCTTTCTCCAGTTCGTCATAGATGGTTTTGTAACCGTCCTTTTTGATCTTGCAGGACACACCCCACTTGCGATTCTGCCACCACCATTCAAGGTCTTTAGCGCCGGTATAGGCACCGCTCATGAAAGTCCGAGTGCAATCGCCAATGAGATTTAGGACAGTCTGAACGGCTTTCTCGAAGCGATAGCCTTTGGCGTAGGATGGGTGGCTCATGCTGCCTCCTCAGGAAAATTAAGGGAGGCGAATTGACCAAAGACGGTCTCGGCCGCTTTGTCGTAGGCTAGAGCCGCTAACTCAGGAGTGGCGTAACGCCCAAGCCAGCATTGCTTCTTCTTATGAACTAGTTTCGCAATCCATTTGCCGCCTTCTCCCTCTTGAAAGACGCCTTTGTACCCGCTCGTGTTGGTTTTACCTTTGGGGACGTTGAATCGATTTTGAGATCTTGTCGCCTCGCGCAGGTTGGCAATTCTATTGTCGTGCCGAACGCCGTTGATATGATCGATTTCATGCTTCGGCCACTCGCCATAGACATAAAGCCATGCCAAACGGTGAGCTTTTCGTGCTCGCGATCGCCCATCGATAACAAAGCCAATTTTTATGTATCCCCTATCTCTAAATCCTGCGGGCTTTCCAGTCCGGCGCCATGTAAACGCACCAGACTCTGGATCATAATGTAGGCGCGAGAGCACTTCCTCCCTGGTTGGTTTGCTCATCGTGAGCTTCCCGCGGCGTTAGCGGAGACATATCCGGACCAAGAACCTCCACCAGCATCCAAGACAGCTTGGACATAACGGGCGTTGGATTCTTCGCACTCTTGGCGGAAATTGTTTTCAGTGTCGCCTGTATCTCTAAGAGTGACTTTCGAGGCTCCGACGATGCGACCACGGCGGGGAAGGTTTAGATCGGAGGCTTTAGCTTCAACAGCCTGATAGCTTCGCCCTAACCGCTTGGCGATTTCCCTCTTCGGTAATCCCTCGCGCCATAGCTTCCTTAATAGTCCTTCGCTCTCGTCGCTCCATTGGGTTCCAGGGCGAGGGCCTAAGCATGGCTTGGTGCCTTCGTTCGACAAGGGCGATATGGGCGGCGCGTATCGTGGGGTAGATTTCAGGTCCGCTTCGCTGATACCAAGCGCGCCACACAACTCCGTAATGGAGTCGTAATTCTCTAGCTGCTCTAAGGATTTGCGCTCCAATTCTTTCCCCCGGTTGGGCCGGTTCCGCAGCCCAAAAAACCATCCGTTGTGCTTCAAGCACCAGATTTGCTTGAACCTCTTGTTGCGTTGCACAATCGACAAAGTTCAAGCACTCGATTTGCTTACTCATCGCTGACTCCACTGGTTACAAATTGCGGGTCGCTACGGGATGCCCCCCGACCCGCAGCGAAACTCAGGTCTCCAGGCTGCCTTGATAGTTACCGCATCGGCGCCTGGAGACCTCCCCCACTAACTCGGAGGCGAAACTTGAATGCTGTTACCTGTGCTCAGGTGCGAACTGACTCCGGTCGAACTCAACATCGTTCTTGAATGCGCTGTGCAGCGTGAACGCGAGAACCGTTCCAACGAGCAAAGCAAGGACAACCAGGAGATTGCCGAAGGCGTGGTGTGTCACTTGGGCGGCTCCGGGAGATGCATCCAGTGAGTGGGCTTGCACGAGCCATCAGAACCAATCCAGAAAGGATTCCCCCTCTTGGGGACGAACCACCTAACAATCGTGTGTCGGAGCTCTCCGGTGTGTTGCATTCTCCTCGGCCAAACCAAAATGCGCGTCCCATCTTTCGGCGCCGTCTCAATCGGTTGCCATTCGCTCATGACCCAACCTCTGTTAAGCTGTACGAATGAGCGGGATACAACCGCATGAATACGAGACGTTCTGGCTGCTCATTCAGTCCGGGCAAATCCCGGATGAAGAGGTTCCCAGGCTGTTGGCCGACAACCCTGATTTCGCCAGGTGGTATTTGGCGCGGCAGGGGCTTCAGCATGTTGAAGCCCAAATGTTGGCTGCGGCTTGAGAGTTAATCCGATGGCTGAGCATGTTGCGCTGCAGCAACAGTCTGCCCACGGATTGTGCGGTTGCGTACGATTTGAGTTGCCCGCGCCGATTTATGGCAGTTTTATGGCAGTGCGATTGGGGGCAATCGCCAATACCAACGATGCGGGGGCAGCAATGCAACAGGCCAAGCTTGTGGAGCTTTTGCCGATTGAAGACACATTCGTTACCAAGCTTGGGAAGCTCGAATTTCCTGAGCCTGGATGGATGAGAAGCTACCTCTACGCCAAAGAGGGTGGCGTGCTCGTGCTGAAGGCTAGGCTTGTCATACCGCTTGCCAGAGCGGTTGAGATGAACGGAGAAGAAGCCGCCGCGCTCGCGGTGGAGTTTAAGAAGCTCAATCCGTTGCGTCTCGTGACTTAGCATCTAGCCGTTTCCCGAAAGTAATTGACAAGTACCGTACTTTCGGGGTACGGTCAAGCATGAATTTCACGGACTTAGGTCTTACTAACGAAATCATGCTGACCGGCCCTATCCTAGGGCCATGGCGTACACGCGGCATCAACAGATAATGAGTAAGTTCGCCAAGCAGCTCCGGGCCGCTCGGGCACGGAAATATAAATCGGCGCAGGCCTTCGCTAATAAGATGGGCCTCGATCCCCACGCCTACAGGAAATATGAGCGGGGCGAGACAGAACCCAATTTTGAGACGCTCGTGAGGCTGTGTGAGGACTTGAGCATTACGCCGAACGATCTACTGCCCGACGCGGCTAATGCCCCTCAGCGGGCTTCCTAGGCCCTCCTAGCACCTATCCCCCTGTTAACAAAAATCGTACCTCGTAATTACGATTTCTATTGACGTGCCCCCATCCGTACCTTATAAGTACGGTCACGCTCAGTTTTCGGATGGGCGGTGTCTGAGGAATATGCCACCAGCCAATGACTTTCCGCCCGTTCGGGCAGCGGGAAGCAGCGTCCCCGCACTTGACTAAGATGCTGTCCCTTTGGGGCAAGTGCCAACTGAACCCATAGGGCGTCCCTCCCTAGACTAAGGCCGGGAGAACACGAAGAAGCGAAAGCCGATCTGAGCTTCCGGCCTGCTTTTTACCCCCTCTGGGGGAGCGAGATTGGAGATAGAACGATGGCACACACACCTGGGCCTTGGATCACGCAGCGATCGATCGCGGGCGTGAACGGTATGCGAATTGTTTCGGAGCCGTCAGGCCTTGTCGTCGCCAGAGTGACTCAAAAAGCGGACAAGCCTCTGGGTCAGAAAGAGGCCGATGCAACTCTGATCGCCGCCGCCCCCAATCTTCTGGAAGCGCTGAAAGATGCGCAATCGTGGTTGGACTACAAAGCTCCAAGCGTAATTGCAAACAAGATCGCGAACGCAATCGCGAAAGCTGAATCCACCTAACCCCCGTTCTCACATACCGGGGCAAACAAGTTTGATGGAGAAGGAAGATGGAGAAACTGATCGAGACTTTCGCCCGCATGTGGATCGAGTGTGATCCTAACCGAGACAAGTCTTCCGCAGATGAGCCGCACGAATTTGCGGACGGCGTAACGCGGCCCCACTGGCATTGGTTCATCCCTCGCGCCAAAGCGAGCATCAAGTATCTCCAAGAGCGTGGCGTTGTTTTGACGGACGAGCAGTGATGGTTTTCATGGGGAGTCGCGCATGTGGAACCGAGATCAGCGGTCTGACGCCCTGCCGGGACTGGGCACTGCATGCATACGCGCCCGGCCTCCCCTTGAAAGCCATTTCTGACTTTTGCCTAGCCTAGTACGCAGTGCGTATCACCGAAAGAATCTCCCTCCAAAGTCCCGGCAGTCCTCTCGTGGCTGTCGGGATGGGGGGAAACGAGGAAAGAGAAGATGACCAAGCACTACCCGACAATCCTCACCGGAGAGAATTGCACCAAGCTCGAAGAAGATTGGCTTGGACCGGATCCTTATGGGCCGGCGACATACGAGTGCGATTTCTGCGGCCACGACCGCGCGTCGGATGACATCCGAGAATACGTCAAGGACGTGGATGGCTCACAAGGTCTCATCTGTCAGCGTTGCGTGAAATTGGGCGTGTTGGACGACTACACGAAACGGGGAAGCTGACGTGACCAAACTCTCCGACGCCATTGCCGCACTGGAAACCGAAAGAGATTCGCTCCTCGTTCAATGCGAGAAGCAAGAGGAACGCATAGCAAAACAAGCCGGCGCAATTATGGAAAACAGAGCCAGAATTGGACAGCAGGACAAGATCATCCAGCGACAAGCAACTCTAATAGCCAACTATCAATGCTTCTTCCGTGCGCTCGGACATGGATCGGAGGATTTAAAGAAGCAGGAAGGGAATACCACAGAGCTTATGGGGAGCGGCCCGGAAGGACGGGCACGGTCAGAAGGTAATGGGAAATCCCAGCCGTTCGGAACGCGCGGGACGGCAACGCGAACCTCGCAAGAGATTAGCGATGCGCCCGAGCACGCGGAACCCCGAGCTAGCAAAATGCCTAGCCTCCCCAACCCCTCTCTCCTGAAACGTCTTCAACAAGCCAATGGGAGCGGAGTGCATTGAGATGAAATTCTTTCTCGCTCTTATTGTGTCAGCTTGGATGACTGGGGCAGTTCACTCGGAGGAAGGCATGGATTGGGAAAAAGGAAATTTTGCCATTGCCACGATCAGCGATGATTGGACCTTTGTCATCTACGACAAAAACGGAGAAATGCTGATCGAAATCAACCCGGAAAAGAACACAGCAACCTATGGCAAGAACTACACTCCAGATTTAGCTGCGCGCAGATTTTGGGAGGCTCTCGCTCTGATGCGACCTTGCGATAAGAGTGAAACGCCATGACCGAACCCGGATCAAGAGCCCAACTCATTGAAGAGAGACTCTATCGCTGGGTAGAGGAGTTCAAAGACCTCTGCCAACTCGCTCCGTATCACGCGAAGTATGAGGCTCTAGAGGAATGCAAGGCTTATGCAGCTGGGCATTCTCAAATGCAGGTGAGCGATGCAGCCGAATGACGATCCCGCAGTTCTAGAGCAGTCGATCAAGGACAGCTTCATCCAGCTTAACGAGACTGGCTATCGGGATCGAGCCATTGCACTTCTTGATGAGTGCGCGATTGCCTTGAAGCTTTCAGGAATCCTTCAAGGTCGAAAGTCTGCTTACCGGGCTCGGCAGGATGGTGACTGGGAGAGACTCATTGCCGAGATCAAAGCGTGTGAGTCTGTTGATGATCTTCGTCGCTGGCAGATCGAGAGTTCAAATCGAATTGCCGTTCTTCCGCCGACGTGGATCGAACCTTTGAACGAAACCTTCCAAACCCGAATGACCGAACTGAGAGGAGATTAGCACAATGGCAAACGTAGATGAAGTGTACCAGTCAGATTCCAAGTGGCTTTCCGCACCAGACCTCAAGGGAAGAGAAATCAAACTCGCCATTGACGAGAGCAAGGTCGAGGAAGTCGGCGAAAATCACAAGCTCGTCGTCTACTTCAAAGGCAAGGACAAGGGCCTGGCTTTAAACAAGACCAACGCCCGCATGATCGCGGAGAGCTACGGGAAGGACTCGGACGATTGGTCAGGAAAGGAAATCATCCTCTACCCGACTAAAACCGAGTTCCAGGGCAAGCTAGTGGACTGCATCCGTGTCCGCATTCCGATGGCAGCAGCGTTGGATGACGAGATCCCATTCGAGATGAGCTGGCAGTGATCTCTGACGAAGAAATAGACAAGGCGCTCGACTACCTGCGCGACAACGCCACGCCGGCAGCGCAAGCGCGGGCCAATCGAATCTACATGGAAGAATACCGCAAGGTGGTGAAGGCATCTCTCATGGGAATTAGCAACGAAGGCGCAGTCGGCGCTCAAGAGAGGTTCGCCTACGCTCACCCCGACTACACCAAGCACCTTGATGCTATGCGGACGGCAATCGAGATGGACGAGCGCCATAGGTTTCTGCTGGCGGCAGCGCAGGCGAAGATCGAGGCGTGGAGAAGCGAGCAGGCAAACCAGCGGGTAATGGGAAAGATTGTATGACTGAGGTCCGCACATTCTTCAAACCTCCCAAGGCTCCCAAACGCAAAGAGCCCAACGCAGCCTCTAAGCGTCCGGGGATGAGTCCTGAATATCTAGCTGCGATTAGGCGGATGCCATCCTGCATCAGCGGGTTGCGCCCTTGCGATCCACATCACTTAAAATGTGGAGCGGCCGGAAGAGAGCGCGGCATCGGACTTAAAGCTACCGATCGCTATGCCATCCCGATCACGCGAGACGAGCACAATCAGATCGAACGCCTTGGATCGAGACAAGAGTTCGCACACTTCATGAAACACGGCATCAACTGTCTAGAGCTTGCAACAGCATTGTGGAACGCGCGTGGCGATGACGAAGCAATGTTGAGGGTGATCGAGGCACATAGGGGTAGGTCATGAACGAGAAGGAAAAGCTTACGCTGAAGTGGGGAACGGTCAAGGGCTGGGACAACCTGAGCGAAAAATCTCAGGCGATAATGGCCCGCTATTTTGAAGACGGTGTGCCGTCGTCATGCGCCACTGACCGTCCTGACGCCGACCGCAAGCAAATCCTCTGCGAACTAATCAACCAACTGGAGGGAACAATCTTCCTCGATTGGGACGGCAAATTTGTGACCAAGGATGAGGCCAAGGAGTACATCACTACCTACGGTGCAAAGTCATGACCGACCACGACGAAACGCTTGCTCGTATTGAAGCAAGGCTCAATCCAGAGCTGCCACCCTGGCCAGATCAGCGCGAGGAAAACACAAGACTACAGTCAGCGAATGAATCTCTGCATCACAGACTTAAAGCGCGGGAATTTGAGAACTCCAGTTTGTACCGCCGCATTGGAGAACTGGAGGAAGAGCTTCGCGATGCCAAGTCGGAAGTGGGCCGGGACAAACCCGGAGAGTTCGCGTCACTTGAGCAATCCGCCGACGCGATAAAATAGAGGAACGCGAGTAACTCACTGAGAATTGGAATCGACCCACAAGCCCCGGTCTGTCGGTACTGCGGCGGATCGGGGCTACTAACTAAAGGCAAGTCTGCAAAGGACTAGGTGATGAGCGAGAAGTTCACTAACGGCACGATGCTTCATCGCATCTGGCGAGACGCTGGAACCGAATTGCTGGCCCGTTTCCAATACCGCAAGACAGCAGAAGATTATGCCGCGAGCATCGCTGCCAAGTGCGAGCTTGACTGCGAATATGCTGTCCC
>Ga0207952_1000296_pt1 | contig 47225 bp, 45 predicted proteins | sample SubbioR12Aug_8Ca_FD_184831 | JGI IMG/M metagenome (GOLD analysis project Ga0207952, IMG submission 184831) | Serpentinite rock and fluid subsurface biosphere microbial communities from McLaughlin Reserve, California, USA - CR12Aug_8Ca (SPAdes) | ecosystem: Environmental > Terrestrial > Deep... | reverse complement strand
TGCGTATTCAGCAGGACCTACTAATGCGTTTTTTGCAGAAGAAATTCGATTACCTACAATATTGGGTTTATAATGTTTGTCGTCTAAGTGCAATTCGTTGATGACTGTTTTTAAAACAGAGCGGCTGTCATCGGTATCGTAAATAGTGAAATTACTAGGATAACCTAATTTTCCAGCTTCGGCCCTAAGTATTCTTGCAAACACACTATGGAAAGTTCCTACATATAAATTTCTTGCTTCTGCATTACCAAGAATTTTTTCAATTCTTTCTTTCATTTCAGCAGCAGCTTTGTTGGTAAAAGTTAGTGCAAGAATATTAAAAGCATCAACTCCATTTGCCATTAAATGAGCAATTCGAGTAGTTAATACTTTGGTTTTTCCACTTCCCGCACCGGCCACAATCATTAATGGCCCCTTTATATGTGTAACAGCTTCCCTTTGAGACTCATTAAGTCCATTCAAATAATCCTGCATAGGTATAAATTCAATTGCAAGATAGTCTAAGGTTCGCTTTTATAAAGGGTGAATTCCGGTATAGTGAAGAATTAGTTTAAATAGTTCCGAAGGAATAAAGGGTTTTACAACAATATCATTTATGCCCGTACTTTTAATTCGTTCTTCAATTTCTCTGGGTAAACTAGCAGTTAAAGCAATAATGGGTGTTTTTACTCCACGCTCTCTTAAAATACGTGTAGCTTCATACCCATCCATAACTGGCATATGCATATCCATTAAAATGATTTGGTGAATAGACGAGTCAAATAAATCAACAGCTTCCTGTCCGTTTTGTGCGATGGCTACGGTAGCTCCCCATTTGCTTAAAAAAGTTTTTGCCACTAAAATATTTACTTCGTTATCTTCTACTAATAAAATAGACATGCCTGTTAAAGGCCTGCTCTCTTCGGTGGGCGCTGGATTTATTTCTACTACTTTTTCGTTTGAAATAGGCGCGCAAATAGGAAAGTCTATTTCAAAATAAAAAATTGATCCTTTATCTTGTTCACTTTTAAGTTGAAGCTGAGCCCCTTGTAATTCTAATAAGCGTTTACTAATAGCAAGCCCTAAACCCGTACCTCCAAAATTTCTAGAAGTACTATTGTCTGCTTGGGTAAACTGATCAAAAATTAATTGTTGTTTTTCTCTGGCAATACCAATTCCTGTATCTTCTATTTCAACTAGTAAGCGAATATTAGTTGCGTCTTGACCTATAACCTTAATTCTTAATTCAACATAACCCTTTTTAGTAAACTTGATGGCATTGTGTAAAAGGTTACCAATGATTTGACTCGTTCTTGTTGGGTCACCAATTAATTTGGTCTTTAATTGACTATCAATTAATACCCTTAGGTCTATTCCTTTGTCTTTTGCAAGGGTACGAAAGCCAGTAATTAATTTATTGGCAATATTATTCAAATCCATTTCAATGGATTCAAAACCAATTTTACCAGCTTCAATTTTATTGTAGTCTAAAATATCGTTTACAATAGAAAGAAGATTATTGGCTGAAAATAAAAGCACATTCAATTGTTCCTTTTGTTCATCAGAAGGTTTTTCCATTAGCATGATATTGGTCATGCCCAAAATAGAATTGAGTGGGGTTCTTATTTCATGAGACATGGTGCTCAAGAAATCATTTTTAGCTTTCAGCCCTTGCTCTGCTTGCTTTTTAGCCTCTTTTAAAATAAATGCAAATCGAAAAGAAAGCACTAAGGATTGCAAAAAGAAAAAAGAAATATAGCCAAAAAACAATACAAACCTAGGTGGCTGAATAATGTTAAAATACTTAAGGTTAATGAGGAGGAAGATGATTAATAAAATACCCGTACTCAATAAAGCATATTTTGCACCTAACTTTTTATTAAGATAAGCCCTAATATAAATATAGAATGCATGTCCAATGACGGTGAACATTACAATTAAGAAGGGATTGATTAATTGAGTAAAAACACTAGGCGGAAAAATGATTACTGTTAAACACAATAAACTAGCCATAATAGCTTCAGTATAAAGCAACCACTTGTTGGTTTCTTCCGGAAATAAATACTTAGTGTAAAACATGAAAAACAAAACACTAATAAATAGGCTGAGGTATTCTAAGTGAACACCAATAATCCAAGGGAATTTAGGGAACAAGCTATGAAGCACATAATTATCTGAACCTATTATTCTATAGCTGTATGCAATACAAAATAAAGAGAAGAATAAGATTACTTTATCGTGTTTACCAAAATAAAATAATCCAATAAAAAACAATCCCCCCATTAATAAAGCTCCTGCTAATAATAAGTCAAAGCCATCTTCTGCGGCTTTATCTGCTTGAAGAATTTGCTTATTACCAATTAGTATTGGTTTATAGGGGCCTCCTTTAGAATGCCTAAAATTGGCAATTTGTAATATTAAATCTAAAGTATCTACCGAAGGAAGCTCAACTACTTGTTCTAGCCATTGTTCTTTTGTTGTTTCTTTTGAATCACCTGGAACCCCAGCATTTGCTAATAGTTTCCCATTTACTAATAATTGAAACGAGCAATAGGTATCTGGTAATTTGATGGCTAAATTGGGTTGCAGTTCACTATTTACTATTACTCTAACAGTATGACTTGCAAATCCTTTTGCTGTTAACTTTTTCCCATTAATGGTGGTGTTATTCCAGTGTTTTGGAAAATAAGTATACGCCGTGGGTAAAGCATTGGAATCTCGTTCCGTTAGTAATTGCCCCCAGTAAATACCCCAATCGCCTTGAATGGAAATAGGCGTTTGATCAAGATTAGATTTACTTAAATCAATTACTCCTTTATTTACTAAGGGAGCTTGAACGTTTTTAGTTTGTGATTTACCCAATAAACCCAATCCCATAAAAAGGATCAGCAAATAGATGCTGATTTGAGTATTGGTTTTTATTGGAAACATAGGACTTTGTTGGATATACAATTTATGATATATATTCTGATATAAAAAAAACGCCAACCCTTTTTAATTGGACTGGCGCTTTTTTAGCAGCTTTTAACAGATTGCTTTTATTTTTTTCTTTCTAATAATTTGAAGAACTGGTCTAATTGAGGAATAATCACAATTCTGGTTCTTCTGTTTGCGGCTCTTCCTTCTGCAGTTGTATTGTCTGTTAAAGGAACAAACTCTCCTCTACCTGCAGCAGTCATTCTTTTTGGATTCATTCCATAAGCATCTTGCAAAATTCTTACAACAGTGGTGGCTCTTTTAACACTCAAGTCCCAGTTGTCAACCATTCCACCTCCTTTAACTAAAGGAATAGAATCGGTATGTCCCTCCACTAAAAACTCAATATCAGGTTGTGCATTCAACACTTTTGCTACTTTTCCTAACACTTCTTTTGCTCTTTCTGTTACTTCATAACTGCCACTTTTGAATAATAACTTATCGGAGATATCAACATAAACCACACCCTTGTCTACTTTGATATTTACATCTTTATCGTCAATATTACCCAACACCCCTTTTAAATTCATCACCAAAGCCATATTCAAAGAATCTTTTCTGGCAATGGAACCTTGTAGGTCTTGAATGTATAAATCTTTAGCGCCAATATTTTCCAATGATCTTCTGATACTTTCGGCTTGTGCACCCGTTACTACAGAAAGATCTTTTAGTTGATTCAACACCAAATTGTTGGTTTGCTTTACATAATCCAACTGTGTATTAGTGGTATTTAAAAGCGCATCCGCAGATTGCTTTTGTGTTTGGAGGTTGCTAATTTGATTTTTTGACTTATTCAACTCTTCTTCTAGTGTTCTGTATTTTCCTTGCAACTCGGCATATGCACCATTGAGCTCACCATACCTGGCTTCTGCCTGTCTTAGTTGTTTAGGGCTCACGCAAGAAAAAAGTACAAAAGCGGCCAAAGCGGCCATAGTGTAGAATTTCATTTTCATTGGTCTATCGTATTAATAATTGAGTGCAAGTTAAGCAAAAACCACTTTTACAGAAGCATTGTACCAATTGTTATAATTGTCTTTAAAGTTTTCGTCTAGTACTTTCCGTTTAATCTTGAGCGTAGGAGTTAAAATACCATTTTGAATGGTCCACTCTTCTGCCATAATAATCAATTTGGCCAATTGTTCGTGGTGTTCTAATTCTTGGTTTATTTTTTCTAGTAATTGGTGTAAGTGATCTTGTAAGCTGGTTTGGGCCAATTGCCTAGCGTGTTCAGATAAAGTGCACAAAAGCAATGGAGCAGGCATTCCCCATCCTACCACACAAGCTTGAGCAATCAAAGCATCGGACAATACTTTAGATTCAATAGGAGCAGGAGCAACATATTTGCCTTTACTGGTTTTGAATTGGTCTTTAATTCTTCCAGTAATCTTTAAATAGCCTTCTGCATCTATATTGCCTTCATCGCCTGTTTTTAAATAGTCGTCTTCAAACATTTCAGCAGTTAAAACAGGTTCTTTATAATAGCCCAACATATTGGCATCACTCTTTACCAACACTTCATTTTGCTCACTTAGTTTAACCGTTACGCTTGGATATGATTGACCTACTGTGCCAAACTTACAAGCCCCTTTTCTATTAGAATGAGACAATGCGGAATTTTCTGTCATACCATAAGCTTCCTGAATTTCCATTCCTAATTGGTAAAACCAATCTAAGACTACTGGATTAATGGGTGAAGCACCTGTATACAAATGCTTTACCCTACCAAGGCCTAATTTTTTGCGAATGGCTTTTTTAATAATGGTTGAAACGAGGGGAATTTTTAAAAGCTTACTCAATTTTTGCTGTGGCATTTTGCGCAATATTTCTTCTCGAATTTTTTCCCAGATTCGAGGAACAGCTAAAAAAATAGTCGGTTGTGTATATTGAAGGTTCTTTGAAAAAGAATCCATGCTTTCGACAAAATGAATACAGCCTCCCGTAAAAATGGCGCCACATTCTACCAACATTCTTTCAGCAACATGGCAAAGTGGTAAATAAGAAAAGAACACTTCATCTTTTAAAGGTGGTGTACTTTCTAAAAAAGAATATACCGCAAATGACATGGTATGGTTATTATGCATGACTCCTTTGGGAGTGCCTGTAGTACCAGAAGTATATATAATACAAGAAAGTGCTTTAGGATCAAGTGGACCAAGTTCCGTTAATGGCGAAGAGGCACGCACCAAATCATCCCAATTTAAACAGCCGCCATTTAAATAAAAAGGAAAACTGATTTGGGTCATTTCTTCGGGAATGCCCATTCTTATTAGTTCAGGATTATCTAGCTTTCCAACAAAAATGGTCTTGGCTTCACTATGCAATAAAATTTCATTTACTGCATTGCTAGTAATATTTGGATAGAGCGGAACAGAAACCATACCCGCCATATTAATGGCTAAATCGGCCATAATCAAATGTGCACAGTTTTTACTTAGTATAGCCACTTTATCACCCTGTTGTAAACCAGACTGTTTTAACCAGGCAGCTATTGACCTGATTTCTTTACCGGCTTTTGCCCAAGTAAATTCTTGATAGACCCCCTTTACAGGTTCAGACAAAAACAATTTGTTGGGTTGGCTTTTTTCGAACCTGCAAAAATTATCAATGATGGTTGGATAGGTGTTTGTCATATTAGTTGGGGGCTTTTTGATCTAAATGTTGTAAACCGTATTCGGGTATTTTGCCTTCTTTATCGGCAAAATAATGGATGATGTATTGTAGGTCTGCTTCCATATTACCAGTAGGTAAAAAGGGTTCAGAGAAAGTGATTTGTTTTCTTCCAAAATCTAAACCAGCTAACACAATAGGAACGCCCGCTTTATAGGCAATATGATAGAAGCCAGTTCTAAGCTTGTCTACTTTTTTTCGAGTACCTTCAGGAGATAATGCCAATACAAAAGACTCACTCGAATTAAATTTCTCTACTACTTGGTCAACCACATTGTTGTTGCTGAAACGATCCACAGGAAAGCCTCCTACTTTTCTAAAAAAGAATCCAAAACGCCCTTTGAATAACTCGGCTTTGCCTAAAAATTTTAAATGATACAATCTTAATTTACTTCTTACAGCAAGGCCAACTACAAAATCCCAGGCACTGGTATGAGGGCCAACAGCAATTACACATTTTTTCAGGTGATAAGGAAATTCATCACGAATAGTCCATCCCTGCAGTTGCAGAAAAAGGTTCCAGCATACACGCATAGCAATCGATTGGGAAAATCAAGATAGAAAAAAATGGATAAAAGGGGAAATAAAGTTTTATGCTAATATTTTAAATGACGGGCACTGGCATATACTGAATGGGTTAAACTATCCCAGTTGGCATACCATTGCATGATAACAGTTGTTCCGTCTTTTTTAACGATTCTATTTTCGAAGTTGGTTAACTCTACACCGTGTTTTATTTGGGTGAATGCTTCAAAAGTTTTTCTTCGGTCTTCTTCAAAAACAAAGTCGATATGGTCTTTGCCAACCAATTCCCAGTCTTCATAACCCCACAATTTTTCCACTTGACGATTAATTCTTACGTATTCACCTTTTATATTGAGTACGCATAAAATATCTAATGAAGCGTCTAAAATTTTTCTTAAATCTCGTACAGACTTTTCCAATTGAAGTTCACTTTCTACTTGATCGGTTATATCATTCACCAAGGCATAAATACCAGTGATTGTTTCTTCAATTTTGATGGGAATATAAGTGACCACCCAGGTTAACTGATTATTTTTTACTGTTTGAATTTTGCACCTGAATTTTTCTGTAGTACCTGCTTTAGCCAGATTAAACTTTCTAAAAATATCTTCCATTTCTTCTGGCAACATAAAAGGGAAAATACTCTCTCCTTTTAATTTTGATTCAGGACACTCTAATAAAATAGGCAGTTGCTTATTCATTAAAGTGATATTCCCTTCTAAGTCTAATGAAAATACTGCGTTGGGATTTTGATCAAAAAGCAATTGATAGGCAGGCTCGCTATTCATAGAGATCAATTTGAATGCTTTAAAGCAGGTTAATTATCCACGGTAAATTTCGGCTATTATTATGGCTATAGCAAATAATCGTAGTTCTAAACAAATAAATGTTTATTTGCAGAAACAATTTAAGAATGGCATCCGATAGTCGTAAAATCATCATCATAGCTGCACCTTCTGGATCAGGTAAAACTTCTATTACCCGATTTTTATTGCAGAAATATCCTTCTTTGAGTTTATCCATATCTGCTGCAACTAGAAAACCAAGAGGAGAAGAAAAAGATGGGGTGCATTATCATTTTATCTCTGAAGAAGACTTCAAACACAAAATTGAAGAGAACGCATTTGTAGAATGGGAAATGGTGTATGAAGGCAGTTATTACGGCACATTAAAAGCAGAATTAGAGCGGATTTGGAACTTGGGAAAGACCCCTATTTTAGACATTGATGTAAAAGGCGCCATTCACTTACAAGACCAGTTTCCCAATCGTTGTTTGTCCATATTTATTGAACCACCCTCTGTAGCCGAGTTAAAAAAACGATTAGAGAGCAGAGGCACTGAAACGGCAGAGAGCCTTGCCAACAGGGTAAATAAAGCCAGTTATGAGCTCTCTTTCAAGAATCATTTTCATAAAAACATTTTGAATGATGACTTAGAGCGAGCTTGTTCAGAAACGGAGCAAGTCATCAAAGAATTCCTCGGATGGTAAGCTGCTTTACCTTAAATTGAGTACCTAACTTTTTGTATATGTCATCATTTGCCAACAGAACTGTATTGATTACCGGTGCCAGTAGAGGTATTGGAAAAGCCATCGCATTAAAATTAGCCAAAGAAGGCGCCAACATTATTGTAGCTGCCAAAAGCGTAGAAGAAGATCCACGTTTAGGAGGAACTATTTTTTCTGCAGCAGAAGAAATTGAAGCAGCCGGCGGTAAAGCATTGGCCGTTCAGGTAGACATCAGAGACGAAGCGCAAATTATTGCAGCAGTGCAAAAAGCAGTAGATCGTTTTGGGGGGATTGATGTTGTCATTAACAACGCATCCGCTATTTCTTTAACCAACACCGAGAAAACAGAAGCAAAGCGATTCGATTTGATGCAAAGCATCAATGTTAGAGGTACATTTTTAGTAGTGAAGCATTGTTTACCATATTTAAAGAAAGGTACCAATCCACATATCATTACCTTATCACCACCAATTAGTTTAAAACCTAAATGGATGGGAGGTCATATTGCTTATACCCTTACCAAATACAATATGAGCATGTTGGCATTGGGATGGGCTGCTGAATTTAAATCCGATGGGATCGCATCTAACGCTTTATGGCCAAGAACTACTATTGATACTGCTGCAGTAAGAAATTTATTGGGCGGAGAAGCGCTTGCCAATATGAGCAGAACCCCTGAAATTATTGCAGATAGCGTTTATTATATTTTATCTAAAACAGGGTTGGCCTATACTGGAAATACCTTCATTGACGAAGAAGTACTTGCCAAAGAAGGTATTACCAATTTAGATCAATATGCGGTTGTGCCAGGTGGCCAATTGTATCCTGACTTATTTGTAGACTAATCTTCGAATCGTTCGGGTCTCATTTGTGGGAAGAGTAATACGTCTTGAATGGATGCTTGGTTCGTCATCATCATGCATAAGCGATCAATTCCTATGCCTATGCCCGATGTAGGTGGCATTCCATATTCTAACGCTCTCAAAAAGTCGTAATCTATGAACATTGCTTCATCGTCACCTCTTTCCATTAATTTAACCTGCTCTTCAAAACGTTCGCGTTGGTCAATTGGGTCGTTTAACTCGGTGTATGCATTGGCCAACTCTTTTCCATTTACCATTAATTCAAAACGCTCTACTAGTCCAGGCTTGCTTCTATGTTTCTTAGTAAGTGGGCTCATTTCAACCGGATAATCAATAATGAATGTGGGTTGTACATAAGTGTGTTCACTAGTAGCTCCAAAAATTTCATCAATCAACTTTCCTTTACCAATAGTAGGAGGCACGTCTATTTTTAATTGCTTACAAACTTCTCTTAAGCCGGCTTCGTCCATTTCACTTACATCAATACCGGTATTCTCTTTAATGGAATCATGAATGCTGATTCTTTTAAATGGCGCTTTAAAACTGATTACTTTATCGCCCAACTGTACATCTGTAGTGCCATGGATAGTTAAAGCAATCTTTTCGAATAACTGTTCGGTTATTTCCATCATCCAGATATAATCCTTATAAGCAGTATACCACTCTAAAACGGTAAACTCTGGATTATGGGTTCTGTCCATGCCCTCGTTTCTAAAGTTGCGACTAAACTCGTACACCCAATCAAATCCTCCTACAATCAAACGCTTTAAATACAATTCATTGGCAATCCTCAAATAAAAAGGTACATCCAAAGCATTGTGATGGGTAATAAATGGACGCGCTGCTGCACCACCTGGGATGGCTTGCAAAACAGGGGTGTCTACTTCAATAGCACCCTGCGCATTTAAATATTCGCGAATGGTATTGATGATTTTAGTTCTCTTTACAAATGTGTCTTTCACATCTGGGTTGATGATTAGGTCTGCATAGCGTTGACGGTAACGAAATTCGGGATCGGTTACTGCATCAAAAATATTTCCTTCTTCATCGCGCTTAACAACCGGTAATGGCTTTAATGATTTAGTTAACAAAGTGATGGTTTGTGCATGCACAGAAGTTTCACCTGTTTTAGTAATAAATGCATAACCAGTGCATCCAATAATATCTCCTAAATCTAATCCGTGTTTAACTACGTTGTCCCAAAATGATTTGTCTTCCTCCGGACAAATATCATCTCGCTTCACATACAATTGAATGATTCCCTTGCTGTCTTGAATCTTAATAAAGAAAACTTTTCCTTTATCGTTGATGCTCATAATTCTACCTGCCACACATAGATTCGTAAACTGATCTTTGGTTTCTTCGGTGTAATTATTTTTAATGTCTGTAGAGAAACTATTTACCGGATACAGTGGTGCGGGAAATGGATCAATACCTGCTGCTTGCAATTTTGCAAGCTTCTCTCTTCTTATTAATTCCTGTTCGGAAAAATGTACTTCGCTCATAAATTCAATGTTGTAATTAGTACAAAACAAAAGTCTCGCAGAAGCGAGACCTTGTATATGGATGGGTTAGTAAGTACAGGGAAACGCATTTCCCTACACAATATTAAAAAGACTTTTAACTTATTCAAAAATTTTTTTAAACAATTTTATTAACATTTTAGTTCCAAATGTGAATTCAGCGCTTTTTTACTGATTCCGAAAAGCATTTTTTTCATCAAAAAATTGTGTACTTAAAATGGTGAATCTTTTTTTTAATGCGATGAAACATAGATGAATAAAGCGTTTCATAGATATGCATTTTTTTTGATCATTCATGTTTTACGTTCAAATGCATCGTGTATAATTCAATTTTGTTGAAGAAGATTTTGCTAGAATCACTAAAAAAAAAATTTCGGGAAAGCACAGCATATTACCTTTATTGTCGATTAAAACCAGCCAAATGAAGTTTCCATCACCAGTATCCGTTTCTTGGATGTCTACTTTTATTAATGCTACCGCTGCAGGAAATACCAATGCATCCATTTTAGGAATCAATGAAATTCATAAAGTTGAAAAAGGTGATTTGGTATTTGTTGATCATCCAAAATATTATGATACTTGTTTAAATAGTGCTGCTGATTTTATTATTATTAATACTGCTGATGTTGAAATTCCAAATGGGAAAACCATTTTTATTGTTGCAGACCCTTTTGAAGCGTACTTGAAAATTGTACAACATTTTAGTCCCTTTATTCCAGCAACAGATGCAATTGATTCTAGTTTACAATTAGGAGAAAATTCTATTATCATGCCCAATGTATTCATTGGAAAAAATGTAGTGATCGGAAATAATACCATCATTCATCCGAATGTTACTATTCATGCAAATACAAAAATTGGAAGTAATGTAATTATACAATCAGGATCGGTAATTGGTGGCGATGCATTTTATTATAACACTAAAAAGAACAGACCTGTTTGGTATAAAAAAATGTTGAGTTGTGGTAATGTGGTGATTGAAGATGATGTAGAAATTGGAACGGGTTGTATGATTGATCGGGGGGTAACTGCAGAAACTAGAATTGGTCAAGGAACTAAAATTGACAATATGGTTCATATTGGTCATGATGTTACCGTAGGAAAAAATTGTTTGTTTGCCGCACAAGTTGGAATTGCTGGTGGAACCATTATTGAAGATGGTGTAACGCTCTGGGGTCAGGTGGGTGTCAGTAAAACTTTAACTATCGGTGCTAATGCGGTGGTCTTAGCACAAAGCGGTGTTCCCTCCTCTTTGGCAGGAGGAAAAACCTACTTTGGCTATCCAGCAGAAGATGCTTCCCTTAAGCGCAGAGAATTGGTTTGGATCAAACGCATTCCTGAACTATGGAAAAAGGTGATGGAATCATAATTGGTATTTCTGCTTCAATTCTCCACAGATTCGATGAATTGATTCAGACAATGGGGTGTAAGTAAAGTCTGGAAATGCTTTCAATAATTTAGAATTGTTGAAACTCACTTTAGCCCTTGCTGTTTTGGCTGTTTCCTTTGTTAATAAAGGGTCTTTCCCACTGAAAAAAGCTTTAATTGCTTCTAATCGCCAAACAATTGCTGCGAGCAATGGGGTTACTTTTTTATGCGGTGGCTTTTTGTGAAAGGTGGTTGCAATCAACCCAAATATGTCTTTATAATACGCATTGTGTCCGCTCAAAATAAAACGTTCTCCATTAATGGAACTATCCATCAATAAGACCATTGCTTTTACAACGTCTTTTACATCTACAAAACCGCTCATGCCTTCGGTATACCAAGGAAATTCATTATAAGCAGATTTAAAAATGCCCGAAGATCCGCCTTCCCAATCTCCATTTCCTAAAATAATTACAGGATTCACTACTACAACTGAAAGACCTTCACTCATGCCTCTCCAAACTTCCATTTCTGACAAGTATTTTGTCTTACCATATTCACTATTACTAGTTTCTGGCGTCCAATTCATCGTTTCATCAATTGGCTTGTCTTCTCTAATTCTTCCTAATGCTGCCACAGAACTTACAAAGAGTAATCGTTTTACGCCTTTATTAATGCATGCATTAACCACGTTCGCGGTGCCCTCAATATTGGTATGCTGCATGGCAGCTTTTTTAGCTGGATTAAAAGAAACTACAGCAGCGCAATGGTACACTTGGTCTACTTGGTCCATGGATTCTTCTAATGCCACCACATCCAATATATCTCCCTTAATCCATTCTACCCCCTCAATATTATTAATTGTTGGTATGGTATTTCTATACAATGCTTTTACTGATTGCCCTGCTTGAATAAGCTGTTGCAGTAAATGAGAACCAACTAAGCCAGAGGCACCGGTTACTAATATCATTGTTCACATTTATTACATGTTCCACTTATAACCAAGTCTGTTTGAACTGCGTTGAAACCCTTTGGCAGCTTTACTTTTGGAACACTTACTTCATCAATACAATAGGTGGTTCCGCAGTCGTCACAAATAAAATGTACATGGTCATCGTGGTGATGTCCTGCTGCGCATTCGTCTTTGCAAAGTGCATAACGAACAGAATTATCTGAAGTAGGAATGGTATGTATAATTCCTTTTTCTACAAATGTTTGTAGTGTTCTGTAAATGGTTACCCGATCAAAATCTTCACTACTTTTTTGTTCAATGTCACCATGAGCTAGTGCATTGCCTGTTTCCCAGAAAAGAGAAAGTATCTTTTTTCTTGCTTCAGTAATGCTGAGCTGGTGTTTTCTTAAAATCTCTGTTATTTTAGCCTGCATTAATAATGCTATGGATTGTTATTAAAAATTCCATTTACAAAATTGCTATTGGCCGACCTTTCTTTAAGCAATTCCTGAATGTCTAACTTTAGTTTTTCTATCTCATCTTTTTTAAGCCCATCATAAATTTGAGAGCGAACTTTTCCATCTCTATCTACCAAAGCAAAAAATTGTGTATGAATAAACTGGTCCTCAATTTTATCTACACTGTTTTTGGGGTCATCTAATAAATAAGCACTTCGTGCAATTTGATACAGACTATCTTTTCTACCTGTTACCATCACCCATTTTCTAGGGTCTATCTTTAATGAATCTGAGTAATGTTTTAATCTTGGAACCGAATCTGTTTCAGGATCACAAGTATGTGCTAAAATCATAAAGTCGGGCTCAGATTTAAATGTTTCATAAATCCCCTTCATATTATTGTTCATTTTCGGACAGATTCCTTTACAGCTGGTAAAGAAATATTCCACAACCGTTACTTTGCCTAGTAAGTCTCTGTCATTAAAAGGTAGCCCTTCTTGGGTGGTGAATTGAAAAGGCTTCACGTAACTAATTACTGAAAGCTTTCTCTTCCACTTATCTGTTCCCCTAAATAGGAAAAAATAAAATGCGCCCAATAAAACCAAAAAGAATCCTAGATACACCAATACTCGCTTACTCATAGTCTAAATTATTTGGTAAAGGTAAGATAGATTTACAACAAATATTTTGCAACAAAGTTGCATTGTTGTAGTTTTGCACTGAATGAAATTCAAGATGAATTGGGACGCTTTGGGAATTGCTACTTCGGTGGCTTGTGCTATACATTGTGCCCTATTACCCCTATTTTTAAGTAGTTTACCCTTATTTGGGGTAAATATTATTGAAAATATTCGTTTCGAATATTTTATGATTGCTTTAGCCTTTGTTGTAGGTATTTATGCTTTATACCATGGTTTTAAAAAGCATCATCATAGCTGGTGGCCAATCAGTTTGTTTTCTTTGGGCATCTTGTTTTTAATAGTTAAAGTCAATTTCCACGATTTAGAATTAATCCTCTTAATTCCTTCTGTTGGACTAATAATTGTTGCTCATTATTTAAACTTTAAGCTTTGCCGTGTTCATGACCATGCTCATAAGGATGATTGTGCACATTAATTGAAAAGGGCTATCTTTAAGTATAAAGAATATGTTTAATGAAAACGGCCCAGCTTCAATTTGGTTCAGGTATATGGAAAGTAGATAATATCCCAGCAGATTTTCCAACAGATAAGGCACAGTTAGTACTCGTTTTTGGTTCGGGTGAATTGGTAACCAGCCAATCCTTATTTGATAATATCCGATCAAAATTTCCGCATGCAGATATTGTTAGTTGTTCAACTGCTGGTGAAATATTACACAACGAAGTGTATGATGAATCTGCTGTAGTAACTGCTGTTTACTTTGAAAAAGCCACCGTAAAATCGGTATCTGTAGAGATAAATAAAAACGTAAATAGTTTTGAAACAGGTAAGTCTTTAATGAGTCTTTTGAACCAAGATGATTTAGTATCGGTATTGGTTATTTCTGAAGGGTCTTTTGTGAATGGATCTGACCTTGTAGGAGGATTCAATGAATTAAATAGTAATAATATTCCCGTTACTGGTGGTTTAGCTGGCGATGCTGCGCGATTTGCAAAAACACAGGTTGGATTAAATACGATAGCAAAGGAAGGAACAGTAGTAGCAATTGGATTTTACGGTACTAATTTAGCCATAGGGCATAGTTCTTTTGGTGGTTGGGATGAGTTTGGAAAAGAAAGAGTTATAACCAAATCTACCAAGAATGTATTGTATGAAATTGATGGAAAAAAAGCGTTGGATTTATACAAAGAATACTTGGGCCCATATGTTGATGAGCTACCTGGTTCTGCATTATTATTCCCTATTTCACTGAGAACCAGTGATGCAGATAAAAATTTAGTTAGAACTATTTTAAATGTTAACGAAGAAGATGGTTCTATGATATTTGCAGGCAATATGCCAGAGGGAAGTAGGTTAAGATTGATGAAAGTGAATTTTGAAAAAGTGATTAATGGATCTTCTATTGCTGCTACCAATACTTCTTTAATGCATAAAGATCATAAAGCTGAGTTAGCTATATTAATTAGTTGTGTGGGTAGAAAACTGATTTTGCAGGATCGAACTTCAGAGGAAGTTCAGGCTGCCCAAAAAGTGTTTGGCAACAATACTGCAATTACTGGTTTTTATTCTTATGGCGAATTATCTCCCTTTAATCCTGGTTCAAATTGTGAGTTGCACAATCAAACCATGACTATTACTACATTTACAGAATTATAATTATTGCTACTGAATGGCTTATCATAGTTTACTACAGAAACAAATTTCACAATTTCTAACTTCTGATGAAGAGAGTAATCCCGCAATTGTTAAACTCTTGACTGCAATTAACAATAGCTATTCTTCATTCGAAAGAGATAGAAAAATTACAGAACACGCATTTGATGTAAGTGAACAAGAATACCAACGGGCAACAAAGGATTTACAAGAACAAAATGATATACGAAAGCAATCCATATCAAAGTTAAAAGAAGCTATTCGCGCATTAGATCCATCGGCACCTCAACAATTTGCAGATGACAATGATGACCTAATTGATATCATCTCATTTTTAGAAAAACAAATTCTTAAAACAAAGCAATTAGAACAAGATTTAATCAACGCTAAGGAAGTTGCAGAAAAAGCTGCATTGGCAAAGAGTGAATTTTTGTCTGTAATGAGTCATGAAATTAGAACTCCATTAAATGCAATCATTGGAACTATCATGTTATTGCAATACCAAGATTTAGCACCAGATCAACGAGAATTATTGAATGTAATGGAAATTTCTTCTGAAAATTTACTGAGCCTGATAAATGATGTGCTAGACTTTAGTAAACTAGAAGAAGGGAAAATTCTTTTTGCCGAAAGAAATATCAACATATTGCATTTTCTCAAGAATATTAAAATGGCTAATCAAGTTAAAGCCGAAGAGAAACGCAATAGAATTAAAATTACCTATGATGATGATATACCAGAATTCTTGGTTTGTGACGATGTAAGACTTGGACAAATTTTAAACAACCTTATTTCCAATGCGGTAAAATTTACCAAAGACGGAACAATTACAATAAGGGTAGAATTAAAAGCCAATAATAAGCAAGATGTAGATTTAATGTTCTCTATTGAAGATACTGGAATAGGCATACCTAAAGAAAAACAACATTTAATTTTTGAAAGATTTACCCAAGCAAATAATAATATTACCAGAGAGTTTGGTGGATCAGGCTTAGGGTTAACTATTATTAGAAGGCTTTTACAACTTCAAGGAAGCGAAATATTTATTGATAGTGAACTAGGCGTTGGATCTAAATTTTACTTTACACTTAAATTTAAAAAGAGTACAAGTGAAATAAGAGAAGAGTCTAAGCAAAGCGGCAATGAAAACAAACCTGATTTATCTGGTAAAACCATCTTGTTGGTAGAAGACGTAGAGTTTAACGTAATGGTTGCACAAAGAATGTTGCGGAATTGGAATGCAGAAGTAGACTTAGCTGAAAATGGTGCAATAGCAGTAGAAAAAGTAAAGCAAAATCATTACGATTTAATTTTAATGGATATTCAAATGCCAGTAATGGATGGATATACCGCAACCAGTAATATCCGAAAATTAAATAAACAGATCCCTATTATTGCACTTACTGCATCAGTTATCACAACTGATATTGAGGCTAAAGCGGTACAAATTGGAATGAATGGTTGTTTATCAAAACCATTTAATCCTAATACCCTTTACAACATCATTGTAAATAATATTAAAGAGCAATAAAAGAATTTAATACGCTATTGATGGCTAATCTATCTATAGGAGCTCGTTTGCGCTCTATATTTTTATTGTTTAAAGAATCATTAAACAGCGAGGGAAAAGACTTTACAAAAGGAAGCTTGCGTAAAGCCATCTTCTTACTTGCTGTACCCATGATACTTGAAATGTGCATGGAATCTGTATTTGCTGTAGTGGATATTTTTTTTGTAAGCAAATTAGGATCAGCTGCTGCCGCAACAGTTGGATTAACAGAATCTGTGTTAACTATTATTTATTCATTGGCCATTGGGTTAAGCATGGCAGCAACCGCAATGGTTGCAAGAAGAGTGGGTGAAAAAGATACGAAAGCTGCGGCGGAAGCAGGTGCACAAGCGTTAATCATCTGCTTTTGTATAAGTATACTTATAAGTATTACGGGCTTATTATATGCTCCAGAAATTTTGGGTTTGGTAGGCGCTTCAGCAGAAATTATCGGCATTGGTTCTACCTATGTAACTATAATGCTTACAGGAAATATTGTTATTATGTTGCTCTTCTTAATCAATGGTATTTTTAGAGGAGCAGGTGATGCAGCTATTGCCATGAAAAGTTTGTGGTTGGCTAATTTATGTAATATCATTTTATGCCCCATCCTTATTCATTTTTATGGATTAACAGGAGCCGCTATTGCAACAACTACAGGAAGAGGAATTGGTGTTCTCTATCAGTTGTATCATTTATACAAGGGTAAGGGGTTGATTCAATTGGGGCTATCTCATTTTAAGCCTGTATTAGCGGTAATTAAATCTATTTTAAATATAGCTTCCACAGGCACATTGCAATTTTTAATTGCATCAGCAAGTTGGATTTTTATGGCAAAAATTATTGCTGGTTATGGTAGTGATGCTATAGCTGGCTATACAATTGCTATCAGATTAATCATCTTTTTTTTAATGCCAGCCTGGGGCTTAAGTAATGCAGCTGCAACATTAGTTGGACAAAACTTAGGTGCAAAACAAATTGAAAGAGCAGAAGAATCTGTATGGAAAACAGCAAAGTACAATGGAATATTTATGGGTATTGTATCCTTGTTGTTTATAACAGCTGCACCATTTTTTGTAGGGCTAATGAGTAATCAACCAGTGGTTATTGAAACAGGGGCAAGGGCATTACGAATCATTAGCTTTGGATATTTGTTTTATGGAGTAGGTATGGTAATGATGAATGCATTTAATGGTGCAGGAGATAGTAGAACACCCACCATTATTAACTTTTTTTGGTTCTGGGTATTTCAAATTCCCGTTGCTTATTTTTTATCGGGAAGTGCCAAATGGGGAACCAGCGGTGTATTTTGGGCTATCGTTATTACTGAAACCTGTATAGCCATTACTAGTATGATTTTGTTTAAAAAAGGTAGATGGAAAAAAGTAACCATTTAAAACCAACCTCTTTTTCTAAATATAAAAACCATAATAATTGGTACAATTATCATTAGTGTTGTGGCAATAAAAAATCCATTTCGCTCATGTGCATAAGGAATTACGTCAAAGTTCATTCCAAATATTCCCCCTATTACAGTGGCTGGTGCTAATAAGCAAGTAACAATGGTCATCACTTTCATTACTTCATTCAATTTTAAATTGACATTACTAACATATAAGTCGTGTAAGTTGATCATCATATCGCGATGACTTTCTACTAAGTCGTTGGCTTGTACTATATGATCATATATGTCTTTGAAGTATTTTCTGGTTCTTTCTTCTAATAGCTCACTATCTGTTCTTACAAATCCATTTACAATATCTCTAACAGGTCCAACATTTCTTTTTAGCACAATTAATTCTTTTCTAAGCGCATTTATTTCTGCCAATGAACGTTTATTACTACTTCGGATAATCCGCTCTTCGAGCATTTCAATTCGGTCACCTATCTTGTCCATTACTACATAGTAATTATCAACTATCATATCAATCATTGCATAACACAAATAGTCAGCACCACTTAATCTAAGTTTGGAATCTGTAATTCTTAGTTTTTCTCTAACCGAATCAAAAACATCTCTACTAGCATCTTCTTGATAACTAATGACAAAATCTCTTCCTAGTAAAATGCTGATTTGCTCTGTTTCAACTGTACCTGCTTGCTCATTAAAATAAAGCATATTCAATAAGCAATAGAGCACAGGATTGATTTCATCCATTTTGGGTCTTTGTCCTACACTTAAAATATCTTCTGCAATTAAATAGTGAATTCCAAAATGATTGCACAAAGATTCCACTTCTTTTTTTCTTATGCCATCAATATTAATCCAACTGATATTACCATTGTTATTGAATTGATTACAGTTTTCAATTGCATCATAAGTGAATTCATTTAACGACGTAGGAGTGTAATCAAATACTTTAACCACAATTTTATCGGCCTCTATTCTTTCTGGAGGTAATGTTGGGTTCACTTTAAAAATATCTCTGGTTCTTTTGGTATTAAACAATGCCAAAGGATTCAAGAATTTCAAGTATTGGGATCCTGTCATATATTGAAGTTAAATAAAATGAGGTATTTAATACATTTGTCTACAATTTAGCCAATGCCTATTTTAAATCCCACTCAATACAGAACACCAATACTTCAGTTTAATGGTCATTTGCAAAGTATTTACCCAAGTATATTTAGAAAAGTACCATTTCTATATGCAAAAAGGGAACGACTAGAATTGCCTGATGGAGATTTTGTAGATCTTGATTGGTCTATTGCTGAAAAGACTACCAATAAGCTGGTAATTATTACACATGGATTAGAAGGAGACTCTACCAGACATTATGTAACTGGTATGGCTAAAATATTTGCGGCAAATGGGTATGATGCCCTAGGCTGGAACTGTAGGAGTTGCAGTGGTGAAATGAATAGATTGGTTCGATTTTACCATCATGGAGATGCCAATGATTTAAGGAGTGTAATACAACACGCAATCATTAATTATGGGTACCAAGAAATTGTTTTGGTGGGTTTTAGTATGGGGGGAAGTTTAACTTTTCGTGCCATTGCAGAGTTTCCAGATATGGTACCCGCTCAAGTAAAGACTGCAATTGGATTCTCTGTACCATGTAGTTTAAAAGGAAGTGTTGATGCACTTTCTACTAAAGAAAATAATATTTATTTAAAGCGATTTTTGCGCAAGCTTGGGGAGAAAATTAAATTAAAAGCTAAGTTGTTTCCAGGACAAATTGATGCTACTAATTATGATCAAATAAAAACATTCATTGAATTTGATAACCGCTATACAGCTCCATTGCATGGTTATGATAATGCATTGGACTTTTATGAAAAAGCAAGTGTGGGTCCATTATTGCATCAAATAAAGATACCATCATTGATTGTGCAAGCAGTAAACGATCCTTTTTTATTAGCCAATTGTATGCCCATTGAAACGGCAGAACAACACCCCTTTTTATTTTTAGAAATGCCTGAAAAGGGTGGTCATTGTGGCTTCATGGTGAAAGGTCAATTGCATACTTGGGCAGAAAACAGAGCAATTGAATTTGCTAAAAACCATATTTAATTATGTAAAGGCCTAATCCAAATATTTCTAAAACTTACTGGGTTTCCGCCATCCATGCCGTGGTCTTGAATTACCAAAGATTCTTTGTCGGCGTGCTTTTTGTAAGAGGCGGCTCCAATCCACTCTGTACCTCCTTGAATAGTAACATTGTTTTGTACCAACACCCCATTATGAAAAACTGTTATGGATGCAGGCTGTTGCATAGTGCCGTCAGAAAAAAAACGAGGCGCATTAAATACGATATCATAACTCTGCCATTCACCTGGTTTTTTTGATGCATTTACCAAGGGAATATGTTGCTTATAAATACTACCAGCCTGTCCATTTGAATAAGTAGGATTATTGTAAGAATCCAATACCTGTAATTCATATTTACCCATTAAAAAAATTCCGCTATTGCCTCTACTTTGACCAGCCCCAGCAATGATTGCAGGCGATTTCCATTCTATATGTAATTGACAACTGCCAAATTTTTCTTTTGTTTCAATATTGCCAGAACCCTTTACCACATTCAAAATTCCTTGTGCATCCATTTTCCAACCAATGGCACCACCTCCCTCTTTTTGAAAAGCATTCGTGTTTTTACCATTAAAAAGTATAATTGCATCTGAGGGAGCATCGCTGGCTAATTTTCCGGGCGTAACCATTGTAGGAACAGGCTCCCACACTTCGGTTTTTTTAGATTCTTTTACAAGGCTATCTATATTAGGTTTCTTCTGCGCAAAGCCGCTTGTAGCAACTAAGCCACTGATCATGGTGGTTAAAAGCAATTGTTTCATAGTTTGAATATCGTGAAAAAAACATAAAAAATTCGTATTTCTACGATATTGTTTTTAATTGATAATGGAGAATTTAGGTATTGATTTTTACACTATTAAATGTATGTATATGAAAAGGGCTATCAAGGTTTTTATTGCAGACAATCAACTAATGTATAAACTAGGATTAAAAAGTATTCTTAAGTCTTATGATTCTTTGTCGTTGGTTGGTGAAGATCAGTATAAAGAAAGCTGGACGGCTGATATTGGGAAATACCAACCAGATGTAGTATTGATTGATTTAGAATCTGATTCGGCAGCAGTAGCAAAAACAGTTCTGCAAACAGCACCCCAAACTGCAATAGTATTATTGTCTTATGCAATTACCAATGAAATGATACTTCATTTGTTAGATGTAGGTGCACTTGGCTTTGTATCAAAACATGCGGATCCAGATGAAATTGTAGAAGCAATTCAAAGTTCCTACTTACAGAAACCATATTTCTGTAAAATCAGCTCTGTGTGTTTAACCAATATTGTTGCTAAAAACTATCAGCTACCCCATAAAATCACTGCTAATTTTACAGAGCGCGAGCTACAAATCATTGAAAGAATTTGTGATGAAAGAACTAGTAAAGAAATTGCCAGTGAATTACATTTAAGCAAAAGAACAGTAGAAGGGCATAGAACAAGAATCATGTTAAAAGTAGGGGCCAAATGCAGTGCAGGCATAGTTACTTATGCTTTAACCAATGGCATTTACCATCGAACATAATATGATTAGTTCCATCCACCCCCCAAGGATCTATACAAATCTATTAAGTAAAGGAATACTGTTTTTTTGCTATTGATTTGTTCCAACTCTGCTTCTAATACACCACGTTGTGCAGTAACCACTTCTAAGTAGGTTGCTAATCCACCTAAATATAAATCATTGGATGCGGCCACTGCTGCTTGTAATCCTTTGGTCTCTTGAACTTTGAGTTGGTATATTTTTTTGTATTGTTCAATGCCACTTAACTCAGTTTGAACTTCATGATATGCATAAATGATATGCTTTCTATAAGTTTCAAATGCTTGTTGTTGTGTAGCGGTTGCCAATTGATAATTTCCTTTCAACATATTTTTACTAAGCACTGGTGTAACTAATCCCCCTAATAAACCATATGTGAGTGATTGTGGACTAAATAAAACGGAAGATTTAAAACTATTTAATGCAGTATATGCACTAATATTTAAAGAAGGTAAAAATGCTTTTCTACTTGCTTCTACCTCTGCACCAGCAGCTTCTAATAATAATTCAGCTTCTCTAATATCAGGTCTGTTTACTAATAGTTGTGCAGGTATACCTATTTGTATGTCTTCGGGTATAGCAATATCTGTAATAGGTTTTCCTCTTTTAATGGTAAAATCGTATTTACCAGAAATAGCACCCAATATATTTTGGGTTGCAGTAATTCTTTGTTGCATTACATTCAACATACTTTTGGTGCCCAACAACTGTGCATTAAATTGTTGAACGGCTAATTCTGTAGCTCTGCCACCTGCTTTTTGTACTTTAACAATTTCAACTGCATTTTCTTGAAGCTTGATATTGTTTTGTAAAATTTCTAATTCTTTGTCTAGTGCTAAAAGCTCATAATATAAGCCAGCAACTTGCGAAACAACTTGCGTGGTAGCCCATTGCCTAGCTTGTTCTGTGGCTAAATATTTACTGTAAGCTGCTTTTTTTTGATTGGATAGTTTCCCCCAGATATCCGCTTCCCAACTACTTCTAAACCCAACAAATAAATCAGGCATATTCAGCGGAATTTGTTGGTCCTTCCTAATATTGGGAGAAAGATTCATGTCGTAGTTGCCCAACCCATTCATAGTATAGTCTCCAAACTTATCTACTCCAGTTGATACGACCGCATCTAAACTTGGTTTGGTAATACCCTGAGCCATTCCAAATCCAGCTCTGGCTGCAGCTATTCGTTGAACGGCAATTCTAATATCAGCATTATATTGAATGGCTGTATCTATTAATTCTTGTAATGCAGGGTCTGGAAAAAATAGCTTTTTTGGAAGGTTGGCAATACTATTGCTGTCAACCGATTTTTGAAAAGAGGGGGGCAATACTTCCCCTTTATTAAGGGTTATTGCTTTGGGCATTGCACAAGAGAATGCTAAAGAAACGCTAACTACAAAACCAAAAGCTACACGAATATTTTTCATAAAATTGGGTTCTATCTATCAGATAGTTGTTCAGGATGTTCAACAATAGAAACAGGTACAGGAACTTTTTTCTTTTTAGTAAACTGTTCAGATAACTGAGCAAAAATTACATATAGACCTGGAATAATAATTACGCCAAATACGGTTCCAAATAACATACCACCTGCTGATGCAGTACCAATTGAACGGTTGCCAATTGCACCCGCTCCAGTGGCTATTACCAATGGAATCAATCCAGCAATAAATGCGAAGGAAGTCATTAAAATGGGTCTTAATCTGGAAACAGCCCCTTCTTTAGCAGCTTCTAAAATAGAGAAGCCTTGGCTTCTTCTAAGCATAGCAAACTCTACAATTAAAATGGCATTCTTACCTAATAATCCAATTAACATAACCAAGGCAACTTGGGCGTAAATATTGTTTTCTAAACCCAATAATTTCAATGCAACGAATGCACCAAAAATACCAGTTGGTAAAGAAAGGATTACCGCGAAAGGCATTAAAAAACTTTCATATTGTGCAGCAAGTATGAGGTAAACAAACAATAAGCAAACAATAAATATTGATGCAGCTTGACCGCTTGATGCAACTTGGTCTCGCGTAATTCCAGACCACTCATAACTATAACCTCTAGGTAGTTTTTCTTGGGCAACTTTTTCTACTGATTCAATGGCTTCCCCGCTACTAAACCCTGCACCTGCATCACCATTTACCATTGCAGATGTGTACATATTATACCTAGTTAGTTGTTCTGGTCCATAAACCCTTTCTAATTTAATAAATGTACCATAAGAAACCATTTCTCCTCGGTCATTCTTCACATACATATTCATTAAATCGTTGGGCTTAGCTCTGTAGTTAGGATATGCTTGAACCATTACTTTATACATTTGACCAAAGCGGATAAAATTAGTTGCATAATAACTACCAATCAATGTTTGTAAATCGGTCATGGCATTGTCTACCGAAACACCTTTTTTGGCCGCCATATCGTAATCAATATGAATCATATATTGTGGAAAGCTTGGATCGAACCCGGTATATGCTGCACCCACCACCCCTGCAGCTTTAATGTCTTGAATTAATTGGTTGGTTACATTGGCGGTTTGTTGTAAATCTCCTGAACCAGTTTTATCTATGACCCTTAATTCAAATCCACTGGTATTACCAAATCCCGGCACTGTTGGCGGAGGCATAAATTCTATAGTAGCATCTTTAATTTTATTGGTCTTGTTTCTTAAAATAGGAATCAATTGAGCAACAGTTTGATCTCTTTCCTTCCAAGGTTTTAAGTTAATCATCATCATCCCATAAGATGCACCAGCAGCTTCAGTGATTAAACTGTAGCCACTTAATGTAGTTACGTTTTCAACAGCAGGGATGTCTTTTATTACTTTTTCTAATTGTACCAAAACATTCTCTGTTCTTTCCACCGTTGCACCAGCTGGGGCAGAAACGTTTACATAAATAATACCTTGGTCTTCGGTAGGAATAAATCCTCCAGGAAGAATACTATTTACACCAGCAGTACCCACAAAAAAGACAATCAATAATGAAATCGTAACCAGTTTTCTTGCACTAATCCAACTAACCAAATTCATGTATTTTTTTTCGGTAGTAGAATAACCTTTGTTAAATGATGCAAAGAATTTTCCCAACCAATTTTTTCTTTTTGGCTGTCCATGTGTATTCTTTATCAGTAAAGCACACAATGCAGGTGTTAAGGTTAGTGCATTAATACCTGAAATCACAATTGAAACTGCAAGGGTAAGTGAAAATTGTCTATAGAATACACCGGCAGGTCCAGATAAAAAGGCAACAGGAATAAATACCGCAGACATTACCAAAGTAATGGCAACAACGGCACTTGCTATTTCTTTAATAGCAGCAAGGGTTGCGTCCATAGCAGAGAGATGCTGCTCCTCCATTTTAACATGCACCGCTTCTACTACTACAATAGCATTATCTACCACAATTCCAATGGCCAATACCAATGCAAATAGCGTCAATAAGTTAATGGAGAAGCCCATTACTTGCATAAATGCCAAAGTTCCAACAAGTGCAACTGGAACAGCTAGAGCAGGAATTAATGTAGACCTAAAATCTTGTAAGAATATGAATACAATTATAAAAACTAGTATAAATGCTTCAATTAATGTTTTTACCACTTCACTTATAGAAGCATCTAAGAATCTCGAAACATCATATGCAAAATTGTACTTCATGCCAGGAGGAAAAGAAGTTTCTTTTAATTCTGCCATTCTTGCTTTTACTTTAGTAATTACATCTTTTGCATTTGACCCAGGACGTTGTTTTAACATGATTGAAGCAGATGGTTTGCCATCTGTTTTTGATATCATGCTATAAGTCATTGCTCCGAACTCAACATCAGCAATATCTTTTAAGTACAATATTGATCCGTTATTTTCAGATTTTACGACTACGTTTTTGTATTGATTGGGTTCAAAGAATTTACCTGTATAACGAAGAATATACTGTAAGCTTTGAGGAGTTTTACCAGAACTTTCTCCCGTTTTTCCTGGAGCTGCTTCAACGTTCTGATTTCGTAATGCATTAATTACATCTTGTGCAGAAACATTATATGCCAACATTCTGTCGGGCTTTAACCAAACCCGCATGGAATATTCTTTTTGCCCCATGATTTCAGCAAAACCTACCCCATCAATACGCTTCAATTCTTGTAAAATATTAATGTCTGCAAAATTGTAAATGAATTGTTCATCAGCAGCAGTGTCTTCACTCATTACATTTAAGTAAAGCAACATACTGTTTACATCTTTCTCCGTAGTAACCCCTGCTTTAATTACTTCTTCTGGAAGCTCATCTAATACAGTACTAACACGGTTTTGTACACTTACTGCAGCAACGTCAGGATCAATCCCTACTTTAAATGCTACGGTGATAAGTGTAATTCCATTATTACTAGACACCGATGACATATAAGTCATACCAGGTACTCCATTAATGGCTCTTTCTAATGGAGTAGCTACTGCTTTAGCGCATACTTCGGCATTGGCACCAGTATATTTTGCGGTAACGGTTACAGATGGCGGTACAATATCTGGAAATTGAGTAATGGGTAAAGTGAATAAAGAAAGTACTCCCAACAAGGTGATGATAATGGATATTACCAATGAAAGTACTGGTCGTTTTATAAAAGTTTCTAGCATGATTGCTTTAGTTGATGGTTAATGCCGTTTGCATAAGACTGTCTAAATTCATTTTCATGGGCTTTATTTTAGCACCCTGTCGAATACTTTGAACACCTTCATAAACGATGTTCTCTCCTGGGTTTAATCCAGCTTCAACTATATAATATTGAGCTACTCTTCTACCTGGTTTAAAAGCACGCATTTGAATGATATTGTTTTTGTCTACAATAAAAACAAATGTTTTGTCTTGAATTTCAAAAGTGGCTTTCTGAGGAATAATGATTGCATTTTCCACTGCAGTAGTTAGTCTAGCTTTTCCAGAAGCACCATGTTTTAATAATTTATTTGGATTGGGGAAACGAGCTCTAAATGCAATGGCACCGGTATTTTCATTAAACTCCCCATCGCTTGTTTCTATTTTTCCAGTATATCCATATTGTGATCCATCTGCTAATACTAATGTTACAGGACGATCTTCTTTTAACCCCTTTGAAACTGCTTTTCTATACTGCAAGTATTCATTTTCAGAAATATTAAAATAGGCAAAAACATTATGTACATCTGAAATGGTGGTTAATAAAGCACCTGGATCAATCAAACTTCCCATTTTCAAAGGAATACGGTCGATGATCCCATCAAACGGTGCACGTATAAATGTATAAGACAATTTAGTTTCAGCACTAGTTTGAGCAGATAAAGCCTCATCAATTTTTGCCTTTGCTGCACTTACTTTAGATACCGCTAATTCATATTCGGTTTTTGCAATTACATTTTTCTCTACTAAAATTTTTGTTCTGCCCAATTCTAATTCCGCCGCTTTGGCTTCTGCCATGGCATTTGAAACAGCGGCTTTAGCTTTGGCTAACTCAGTTTTGTATTCAAGGTCATTTATTTGAAATAGGGGTTGCCCTTTTTTAACTTCCTTTCCCTCGTCTACAAGTATTTTTTCTAAAAAACCCTGAACCCTGGCCCTTACTTCTACATTTTGCACCGCTTGTATATCTGCAACATAATCCGTTTGTAAAATGGTATCTTTTTGAATAACTTCTACAACAGGTAAGGAAGGAATCAACTCTGCTGTACCTGCTTGTTCATTGTCTTTACAGGCCACTAGGGCAATTACTAAAAAAACCAAAATGGGTAAAAAACGGCGATTTTGAGCTGAAATACTGGTTTTCATGGCTTATTTTCAGTTAAATAAGCGGCAAATATACGTTTTTAATGTTTTTTTAATGTATCCTTTTATAGATGGGGGTTGTCTGGCTATTTTTTCGGTGAATGAGAACTATTTGAATTTAAGAAATTAAAATTGGTGCATACACCGACTGATTATATTTTTATACTATGAGTATTGTGGAAAGGATTAAATCGAACCCCGGGCTTAAAAAATTTGTTTATTGGCTATTGGTACCTGAAACTGCTCCCGGATGTAGGTTATGGGTTAGATTATTCATTAATCCTTTTGTGCATAAAGTTTCCCGCAAAGCCATTATCAGAAATTATGCAAGACTAGACCTTGCTCCATGGAATAAGTTTTCGTTAGGTAAAAAAGCAGTCATAGAAGATTTTTGTTGCATTAATAATATGGTAGGCGATGTATTTATTGGCGAAAATGCTCATTTAGGTTTAAGTAATACGTTAATAGGACCCGTAAGTATTGGCAACAATACCATCTTAGCGCAAAATATCGTTTTATCAGGGTTAAATCATGGATATGCAGATCCTGATATTCCAATAAAAGACCAAAAGGAAACTACTGCAACTATTACAGTAGAAGAAGATTGTTGGATTGGAGCTAACTCGGTAGTAGTAGCGGGAGTTACAATCGGAAAACATTCAATTATCGCAGGAGGATCAGTGGTTACTAAAAATGTTCCACCATATACTATTGTGGGAGGAAACCCCGCAAAAGTTTTAAAGCAATACAATCCTCTAACAAAAAATTGGGAAAAACCATAAGCACATATATCTTTTTTTATTGTGTGATAATCTACTGTGCAATTACAGCCCTTCATTTTTACTTTAGTCATTAACAAAAGATTTTTATTTAAAAGATTGCATAATCTTTGCATTCTTTCAACGAAATCCATTTGATTCTATGGCTGCCATTATTATTTTCTTAGTACTTCATTGGTACCTTTCTCTTTTTGGACAAACTTTTTATTTGCATAGATATTCGGCACATAAAATGTTCACCATGAATAAATTCTGGGAAAAGTTTTGGTATATATATACTTGGGTAACACAGGGCACTTCTTATTTAAATGCAAGAGCATATGCTATCTTACATAGAATGCATCATGCATACAGTGACACAGAGAAAGATCCTCATACTCCTCATTTTTTTAAAGAAGTGTTTACTATGATGTGGCATACAAAAAAAGTATACCATGGGGTGTTAAAAGGAACCATGCCAGTTGAACCAAAATTTGATAAAAATTTTCCTGTTTATCCAATCATAGATAAAATTGCAGATAGTTGGATAACTAGAATATTTTTTGCCCTAGTATATGTTACATTCTATTACTTTTTTGCAACTGAATGGTGGATGTTTTTATTCTTACCTATTCATTTTTTAATAGGCCCAATTCAAGGAGCAGTTGTTAATTGGGCTGGACATAAATATGGATACAGAAATTTTCCACAGGAAAAAGATCATTCAAAAAATACATTGATCATCGATTTTTTAATGTTGGGAGAACTATTTCAAAATAATCATCACCATGCTGGAGCAAGACCAAATTTTGCAGCTAAATGGTGGGAGATAGATCCTTGTTATCCAATCATTAAAATTTTCCATTGGGTAGGTATAATTAAATTGGTCCCAATAAAAGCCAAGGGCTAATTTTTCGACCATATTTCATAGATAGGATCTCCTTTAGAACTAAGACCGCTATGATGCCATTGGCCGTTTTCAATTTTGCCTATAAAGCTAAGTGATGCCCCCACTCTAGAAGAGTCTCGACTAAAGAACTCAATATTCTCGATATATTTTCCATTGACAAACTGATAAGTTCCTCCACCTGTACCAGAAAACTCACCAGTGTCAATATTTATGGCCATCCATTGAAAGCGAGTGCCGGTTAATAGTTTATAGGTACGTCTTGCCCTAAGTGGGTTTTCAGTAAACTGATCACCATTTTTTCTTCCACTCATACGCCAATTTCCCGCTAATACATTTTCACCTTTATCAATTAGTTCATAGTGCTTTTCTCCAAATGCAATCTCTTTTGTTTTACCTACAATTCCTTTATCTCTTGAATCAAAATGAATAGTAATATTTAGTTTATTCCCTTCTTTAACAAAAGGTCCACCCCAAGTATAGTTAAATGTCTTTGTATTTGCATTGTATTTTGTTTCAACAAAATAACCGTCCATTAAACAAATAATGACTTCACTGTCTAATTTAGATTGATAAGCTCCTTTCAAACTTTGTTGAGCCTGAGCAGAAATACTAAATAAAAATGCAGCAATTAAGTAAATCGTTTTCATAAAATAGTTTTAGTTGTTGATTTCTAATTTCATCAATAAATCTGTTTGAATATCATTTCCTAAAGTGAATAAATGACTACTGAAAATTTTAAACCCATTTTTTTCATAAAAGCGAATGGCCCTTGAATTCTTTTCCCAAACTCCTAGCCATATAAATGTTGGTTGATGGGCTTTGCCAATAATAATTGCATGATCTAATAAAAATTGACCAAGCCCTTTTCCAAAATATTCTTTTAAAATATAAATACGTTCAATTTCAAAGGCAGCTTCATCAATTAATTCAGTTTGTGCTTTTTCCCAATTTAATTTCAAATAACCTATTACTCTTTCGTTTTCACTGGCAAAATAAAATTCGGAGTAGTTGTTATTGAGCTCTTCTACCAATTTATTTAAGGAAAGTTGTTCTTGTAAATATTTATTTAAGTCTTCTTCGGTATTATGCTCAGCAAATGTTTCACTAAAAGTAATACGACTGATTTGTTGTAATTGAATTACATCATCTACATCAATTTTATGAAAAGTATAATTTATCATAATTGGTTCTGTATAAAAAATTCAACTGCTTGAATTTTTTGTTGTTCAGTTAAATCAATTAGTACAAGTTTTTTTTCGTGCTCTTTATTTAACTGTACAGATTTTCGAATTCTATTGAAATCAGACTCTGCAATTTGAGCAACAATGGATGACTCTTTTTGCTTCCAAGCTTCAGCGTCAATAATCATATCGGCTTGTCGACCATTTACACCTAATTGATCAATAATTTTTTTTCTGAATTTGGTCTTGTATGCAGCAACTAATTGAACCTTAGTAAGGGTATCGTAGCTCTTATTATACCGGAGTTGAGTAATAGCACAACCTGTTGCATTCATTCTACTAATTAGTCCTTTTGCTCTATCCCCAGTTATGGAAAGTGTTTTGTACTTTTTGAGAACTTCTTGATTTACTTCATTGGCAGTGGCAAAAGTATCGTTTGTGTTGGCTTCAATTTTCAATTTTTGTAAAGTAGCCCAATAATTTATTTGCCCAATTTTATTGGCTGTTTCTTCAGAAATACCCAACTCTTTCATTAATAAGCCTTTTTCGCAATATCCAAATAATTCAAGTTGCTCTTCTGGAGTCCATTGCTGTGCTTGTACCATGAATGTTCCCAATCCCCAAAATGCTAAAATGCACCATAATTTCTTTTTCATATTCGATTGTTCGTTTAAAATTAAATGATAGCCTTTTAATGTAATTTTGCATTAATGTTCGAAGTATTCTTCTCTCAAGTTAAAGATAAAGTGTTGCTTTCCGAAGCAGAGCAAAAGCTTGTTAAAACATTTTTTTCGCCAAAGAAAATTAGAAAGAAGCAGTACTTGCTTCAGGAAGGAAATATTTGTAGGCATTTAGCATTTGTAGAAAAAGGATTATTGCGCTCTTACAATGTAGATGAAAAGGGAATTGAACATATGATTCATTTTGCTTGGGAAGGCTGGTGGATGGCTGATATGTTGAGTTTTTTGTCAAATGAACCTTCAACTTATCATATAGATGCTATTGAAGAAGCAGAGTTATTGCTAATTAGCCAAACAGATTTTGAAGAAATGTTATTAAAAGTGCCAGTAATGGAACGGTATTTCAGAATCCTATTCCAGAATAATATTATTTCTAAGGAAAGAAGATTAATCAGTTCTATCTCTAATTCGGCAGAGGAAAAATATATTCATTTAACAGCCACTAACCCAGAATTAATCAAAAGAATACCTCAACAATTGGTGGCATCTTATCTTGGTATTACTCCAGAAACGCTTAGTAGAATTAAGAAAAAATTGACTAAGGGTGTTTAAACTTGATTTATGTCAAGTTGATTTCTTATCCTATCTCAAGATGAATACTTTTTAGTTGCTCTAGCTTTGCATTTCAATCAATTAATGAATGCTATACAATAATACTGTTGCAATATTAGGAGCTGGTTCAGAACTAGGCCAACTAATTGCACAAAAGATTGCAGGAAATTATCCATTATTATTAATGGATAATAACACTGAAAAATTAAGAAAGCTAATGCAATTGATTGCAGATAACCATCCTAAAGCAGAAGTAGAAATGGTTGATTGCAGTAAAAATGCGTCATGGGAAGCAGATAGTATAATTATTGCAGCAGAGTATGCTGAAGAGCAAGAATCCATTGCAATAAAAATAAATGAAGTAACTACTTGCAAAACAGTCATTCAAATCAAGCAAGCTTCTTCAGACATTGCTGGTTTACAAGCCATTTTGCCTTATTCTAAATTTATTTCGGTTGATTGGGCAAATACAACAGCAATTGTAGAAGGAAACGATGAAACTTCTTTATCTATTACTGGAGAGATTGTCCATTTATGTGGACTAAAACCCATTTTTAAAAAGTCACTTATTTAAAACAACAATATGAATAGTTCAGTATTATTTACTCCCTACCAATTGGCAGGAATGGAATTAAGCAATAAAATGGTTATGGCGCCAATGACCAGAAGTAGGGCAGACAACGCAGGAGCTGTACCCAATCAATTAATGGCTACTTACTATGCACAAAGAGCAAGTGCAGGCCTAATTGTAACAGAAGGAGCTCCGGTGAGTACTTCAGGAGTTGGCTATATTAATGTGCCAGGTATTTATTCGGAAGCACAAGTAGCAGGTTGGAAATTAGTAACCAATGCAGTACATGAAAAGGGAGGAAAAATATTTATACAATTATGGCATGTTGGAAGAATGTCGCATCCTGATTTTCATAATGGAGCCTTACCACTTGCACCATCGGCCATTAATCCTAATGAAAAGTCGTATACTAAAAATGGGTTTACAGATACTGTCACGCCTAAAGAAATGACCATTGCTGAGATTAAGCAAACTGTTCAAGACTTTAAAAATGCAGCTGCCAACGCAATTAAAGCAGGTTTTGATGGCGTAGAAATTCATGGTGCCAATGGTTATTTATTGCAACAATTTTTTAATGCTACATCCAACCAGCGTACTGATGAATATGGTGGAACAATTGAAAACCGTGCAAGAATATTATTTGAGATTTTAGATGCTTTTAAAGAAGTGATTGACTATAGTAAAGTTGGTTTACGATTAAGCCCAAGCTTGAATGGATTATTTGGCATCACTATGGATGAAACCACTATCCCTACTCATGATTATATCGTTAACAAATTGAATGAGTATGGATTGGCTTATCTGCATTTAACAGAGCCATTTATTCCAGTTGATCATTTACCATTTGCAGTAAAAGAAATTGCTAAGCATTATAGACCTATTTACAAAGGCACTTTAATTATCAACAGAGGCTTTAATAAAGAAACAGCTACAAAAGTACTTGAAGCTGGCGAAGCTGATTTAATAGCATTTGGTGTTCCATTTATTGCTAACCCAGATTTAGTGAATAGGTATCAATTAGATGCTCCATTAAACGAAGTGGATCAACAATCATTTTATACGCCAGGTGAAAAAGGATATACCGATTACCCATTTTTTCAGCAAAAAAATTAATTAATAATGGAATCATTAAAAGACAAAGTAGCCCTAGTAACAGGTGCAGGAAAAGGAATAGGAAGAGCCATTGCTATAGGATTGGCGAAAGAAGGTGTTCATATTGGTTTAGTAGCCCGTACTGAAAAAGATCTTCAGGAAGTGGCTGCTGAAATTAATGCGCTTGGTGTTAAATCAATCATTGCTCCAGCTGATATTAGTAATATAAACGCTGTAAACTGGGCGGTAGAAAAAATTGAAAACAACTTAGGCCCAATAGACATACTAATTAATAATGCTGGTACGGGTACTTTTGGAAAATTCTTAGACTTGTCACCTGAAGTTTGGGAACAGCAAGTGAAAGTTAATTTATTTGGTGTTTACTATACCACTAGAGCCGTATTACCCAATATGATGAAGCGCTTAACAGGCGATATAGTAAACATTTCTTCTACTGCAGGTTTAAAAGGGGCTGCAACTACCAGTGCTTATAGTGCTTCTAAGTTTGGGGTTATGGGATTAACAGAGTCATTAATGCAAGAAGTGCGCAAATACAATATACGCGTAACAGCAATGGTTCCTAGTACAGTTGTGACAGAGTTAGCACATTCAGCAAATCTGATTAACAATAATGAAGAGCGATTGATGCATCCAGAAGATTTTGCAGAATTAATTATTGCACAGTTAAAATTAAACAGAAGGGTATTTGTAAAAGACAGTTCAATTTGGTCTACCAATCCTTAAAATAAGTAGCGTTACCTGACCCAGTACCAGATGGTGCCAGGGTCAGGTGCGCAACCTTCTATTCCGCAACCGCCAGCAATCCAAGGGGCAGGGGTCCAGCCACCATTAGCAACAAGAGTACCCCACCATGAATCATTGCAACTTGAGCTTGTAGTTAAAAAACCACTACAATTGCTGTACCAAGGCATTCTTTCTTCAATACCATCATTATTATAAACCCACCCACCAAATTTGGTATTAAGGGTAATATTAGTTTGAGAATTATCGCCATTGATAAAACTATAACTGCCGTTGGCCGTCCAAATAGCTCCGTTGCTTCTTCTAGTTCCTGCATCAAGCATGTATTGAAAACCGCTAGCACTTTTTTTAATATAATCGGCCCATCCAACTATGGAGTAGCTAGTACTAATACTGGGGCTACTGGTATTACGCTCAATGGTATTGGCATAAGTCCAACCACTATTTGAAGCATTTGTCAAAATCAATGTCCAACCACCCCCATCAGTGGTCATATCAGCGTAAATTTGAAAAGGAGTTCCGCCATTGATATTTGCGTTTTTAATCCAATACAAACCATCTGTAGAACTGGGAAAATCCTGTTTTATTTGGTAAGCACTGCTCGATGCATTACTTGCCGATAAGCCATTAAATGCAGATTTAGTTCTATTAATTGATCCTGATATTGAAACAGCTTCTGTTCCACCAATTTTACCGTATTTATTTATGTAGTCAGCACTATTATCGGTTATTTTTCCTGTTTTAGTGATGATATTATTAACTCCATTCACCGTAAGGGTTGCAGTTGTAGCTCCACTCGAATAATTACCACTGGCTGCCTGTGTTGCAGTAATGGTAGTGGTTCCAGGTCCAACAATGGTAACCGTAGAACCACTAATTGTTGCTACTGCAGTATTGCTGCTGCTATAAGAAAATGATCCGTTACTATTACTGGTTGGGGCTGTTAAACTAAATGCCTCATCAAATCTATATCTTGTTAAATTCAGAAAATTAGTTAAAGTAGGAGCCGCTATATAATATCCATATTGATTGTTCTCAATGGTTAATCTATCTGTATTGGACAGACTTAAATTAAACGTAATTAACTCACTGATGTATCCATTTAAAGGCTCGTTGTAAGCGCCTGATCCACCCATGTTCATCACTCCAGGAACCCCATTGTTATTAGCAGTAGTTTGTGCAATACTTTTTCGGTACGAGCTATTTCCACTTCCTGTTTGAATTACTGTAAATACTTCTACTTCTGTGGTAGACCAAGCTTCATTGATATTGTGATTAAATCCACCAGCGTACCAAGAGTGTTTGTCTTGATAAGGCCCTACTAACCAGTTATTGCTTCCTTGAATTGCTCTTCTTAAATGAGTTGAACTTTGGTTGGCCTTGCTACCTGCCACTAAGTTTACACTTATTGGATTGGAGGTTAAGTAATTGGCTGTAACACAAGCCATTCCGTCGTAAGTAGAAGCTGCTAATCCATTTTCTTCTCCTTGAAAAAATACAGTAGGTTTTGTGTTTCTGGTATAAATTACTCCAGATTCAATAATGACGGGTTGTTTATCTGTTGTTGCTTGTGCTAAATTTCTTGCATTTCCACTTTGATCATACCAAATAGTAAGATATCCGGTATTTGAACCAACGAAACTTGTTAGGGCATCAGTATCTAAATTTCCACCAGCTGTAAATCCAATGTCTTGAGTAGTATTATCGTTGCTTCTTCTAACTTGAATGGCGCTTCCGCTATAGGTACTGCTTAACTTTCTCAGGCTATAAGCAGATGCGGCATAATTACTACTAGTTAATCCAATATTATCTAATATATTTTGTGCAGCTAGGGGTAAACCTATCGCTACAAGAATGATAATTAGTATAGACTTTTTCATTGGATTGATTGGGTAATGCTATTTAGCGATTAAATTTAAGGAATCAATCACTATTTATACTGTTTAAATGTCTAAGTTCTTTTTTTTACTCTGCTCTTTAATTCTATCAATTACGATTCCATCAAGGGCACAGAATAGTAATGCAGATACAGCTCTTCAAGCAATTATGAGCAACCATAAAGTAGTGGGTATGTCGGTTGCCGTAGTTAAAAATAGTCAAGTTGTATATGCACAATCATTTGGTTTAAAGAATCAAGAAACGAAAACGCCATTAAGCAATTCGGATATTTTTAGAATTGCATCTATTTCAAAATCTTTTTCTGCTACTGCCATAATGCAATTAGTTGAAAAAAGATTGATATCATTAGACGATGATATGAGCAAGCTTGTAGGATTCATTATTCGCAATCCTAAATACCCCGAAACGCCCATAACCCTTAAAATGGTTTTATCGCATCGATCTTCTATAAACGATAGTCAGGGATATTTCAGCTTAGATGCTATTAATCCTTCTAAAAATCCTAATTGGGCTAAATGCTATAATAATTATGCACCAGATTCGGGTTATATGTATTGTAATTTGAATTACAATATGGTAGGAACCATTATTGAAAAAATTTCAGGGGAAAGATTTGACAATTATATAAGGCAGCATATTTTGCAACCCTTGGGCTTGTATGGAGGGTATTGTGTAGACTCTTTAGATTCTAAAAGATTTGCAACTATTTACGAGTATTATACAGATTCTGCCAAGTTTATAGCATCCCCCAACGCTTATGCCCCAAGAACAGAAGAGATTGCCAACTATACAATGGGATATACAACACCCATTTTTTCTCCAACAGGCGGAATGAAAATTTCCGCTACCGATCTGGCAAAATACATGATCATGCACAGTAGAATGGGTAAAGCCAATGGTAAAAGAATTATTTCTAGAAGAAGTGCGAGGAAAATGCAAACAATGATTTCCGAAAAAGAACAATATGGTTTAGCCCTGTCCAAATCAAATAAATTAATCAATGGAATTACTTTAACAGGACATACTGGATCTGCTTATGGATTAAACAGTGCTATGTTTTTTGAACCCAATAAACAATATGGGTTTGTTGTAATTATTAATGGCAGTGAGCAAAAATATATAGATGGATATAATGCAGTACTTAAAAAAACAGTGAATAGCTTATACGAAAATATTATTTTGCAATAATTCCCTTTCTGTTTAAATAATGCAATACCCATTAATACTTAATCAATATCCAGGGAATCTGCAACTATATATACCAGATCCTTTATTAATAAAAACGACTTACGAAGCATTATATTTGAACAATGCAGCAACGCTTTTTCCTTTTTGGGCAAAAGTATGGCCATCTGCAATGGCCTTAAGTTTATTTCTTCAACAAAATGGTGATTTAATAATCAACAAAAGGGTGCTTGAAATAGGAGCAGGAATTGGTTTACCTTCTTTCTCAATTGCCAATCAAGTAGCTGACTTAACTATAACTGATTATGCAGACGATGCAGTTGTATTAATGCAAAAAAATATTGAGTTCGTTGGGTGTAAAAATATAAAGGCTCTTATTGCTGATTGGAATTCATTTCCTTCTTCTATTGATGCCGAAGTGGTATTATTGAGTGATACGAATTATGCACCTTCCGATTTTGAATCCTTGATTAAATTGATTCATGACTTTATTCATAAAGGGGCAACTATTATCATAGCAACCCCCAAACGAATCACTTCAAGTCCGTTTATTGAAAAACTAGCATTCTATATAACTCAACAAGAGTTTATTGACGTTACTTATAATGGTGAAAGCGCATCTATTGGGTTGTTTGTGTTGCAACAAAATTGAACAATAGTACCAGCATGACTTCTTACCAATATCGTAAAATATATTTCCCGATTCTGTTAGTAATCCTAGATTTACTAGGATAGTTTCGCCGAAATTTATACGAATCAATTATGGGTGCTGTTTCAAAAAATATGCGTGTTTATCATCGTTACTTAGGGTTCTTTTTAGCTGGAATTATGGCTATTTATTCTATTAGTGGCATCATTTTAATTTTTAGAAATACCAATTTTCTTAAAAAAGAAGTACATAAAATTGAAAAGATATCGTCCAATCTTAATGAAGAAGCACTGGGGAAAGCTATAAAGATTAAGAATTTAAAAGTAAATAAAGTACAAGGTGATCAGTTGTTTTTTGAGCAAGGGGTATACAATAGAGTAACTGGGTTAGCTGAGTTTAAAATTAAAGAGCTTCCTTTTATTGTTAGTAAAATGAATAATTTTCATAAAGCCAATACTTCTCATCCACTTTTTTATTTAAATATTTTCTTTGGTTGCTCATTGATGTTTTTTGTAATTTCTACATTTTGGATGTTTGCACCTGGTACACAAATATTTAAGAAGGGAATATTATTTACTTTAGCAGGTGTTTTAATTACTTTGGTGCTATTATTTATTTAATCAAATACTAAATTAATGATCATAGCTAATCACTCTGGAGATTTTCCACTTGCCATTGTCATTCTTCCAAATCATTAAAAATTTGAAAGTCCCCACTTCTAATTTTCCATTTTCAATATGACTGAATTGGTGTTTCCCAACTTCAATTGCACCATAGCCCTCAATTGGGTGAACCTCTAAACTTTCTTTTATCAAAGTTCTTTTTAAATCATATTCTCTATTAAATATGGATTGAAAATTGATAAATACTTTATCAAAGTCTATCAAACCGCCATTATCTTGATACCACTCTAAATCTTTAGTAAAATAAGTTTTCATTAAAGCCAAATTCTTAGAATTGTATGCAGTAAATAAAGCACTGTCAAGTTGTGCTATTTTACTAAACAGCTCGTTCTGTTTTTTAGAATCGATACTTTCATTTTTGTTTTGTGCTACTACACTTACACAAATTGAAACACTAAAAATTATAAACAGTAAATTTTTCATGGCTAAAACTTTTCAGCAACCCTGATTGCAGATCGAATTGCCCCTTCCATATATCCTCCGAATTTACTGGATGTTTCTGTTCCGCAGATAAATAATCTTTCATCTAAGTATCCCTCTTGAAGATAAGGGTGTCCATTGTTCTGATGGGGTAGTTTTATTGTTTGATTACCCTGTATGATAAACTCATCATTCCAAACTTTATCAAAATAAGCAGTGGGATACGCTGATTCTTTGCCAAGCAGTTCACTTAATTGTCTTAATGCGTTGGCTTTTCTAGTTTCTTGCTTAAGTGTGGAAGCACCACTATTTAAAAATCCTGTGAATCCAAATTTGTTTTCTTCAAAATTGGTATGATCATACATTTCTGTAATAATATCGGAATGACTATAAAGCATACCTGAATATCCCTTTTCGCGCCAGAATGGGCGCTCATATTCCACAGTAAATTTTATTGAACCGGCCATCCAAGTCTGAACGGTTGGCAAAAGATTTAATAAATGAGGCGGAATTTCATCTGGTAATTTGATGGAACCTATTAATTGCGGCGGCATGCAAATAATGGCTTTAGCACACCTAAAAGTTGATTGGCTTGTTTTAACTATAAGATCATTCTGATCTATTGAAATATGTTCGGCTTTAGAATTGAGTATAACTTTTGTTTGAAGGAGGCTTTCTTTCAATCGGTCAATTAAACGCTCGGTTCCACCCACTATTCTAAATGATGGATTTTCAGCTTCTGGAACAGAGAAAAGCTGAGGAGGTTCAAATGAGTTTGTTTGAAACACTGATACCCCCTTTGTGTACTGATTGTATTTGTTAAGTTCTAGTTTACCTAATAAAGACAAAAGTTGAACGTGCGCTTCTGAAAACCAAGTAGCCTCTAATTCCATTGGGGTCCCTAAATTTCCTATTGCTGTTTGAATACGACCACCTAATCTTGGGGAAGCTTCAATTAATGTGATTTCATAATTCTTCTGCTCTAATAAATAAGCTAGCGTAAGCCCTGATAATCCACCTCCAACTATAACAATCTGCTCCATTTTTATCAATCAAAATTAAATGATGTATTAATTCAGCTAAAATTCTTGCTAATCTAGAATCGAACACTTATCGTTTCTCCATCGTTAGTGCGTTGATCAATCACCTGTTTTCCATTCTCGGAAATCGTTACTTTTATTTTTCCTTCTATACGTTCTACACTAATATCAAAATCATGTCCAAATGCATGGATACGTTTCAAATTCATACTAGACCAGGTCGAAGGAAGTCGCGGCGTACAATTAAAACTTTGTAACCCCGTTGGTCTAATACCAAATAACCCTTCAGTAAATATTCTACAATATAAACCGCTCTCAGCCGAAAGATGTCGTTGGTTTCCCTCGGGATAGGCTTCTACTGGATAAGGCACATGATTGCCAAGTAAACGGCGATTCGAATAATAGTGTAGAAAACGCAGTGCCTGATCGGTTTCGCCTGCTGCAAATACTCCTCGCAATGCATACAGCGTTGATCTATCCCAAAATATTTTATCTCCGGCAATACTAGCAAGTCCATCCTTGGTCCATAATTTTGGAGAGAACAATGCACGAATGGTTTCAGTACTACGATCGTAAATACCCATGGTAAGGGGAGCACAGATCCATGCCCTTAAGGTATCGTTTTCTTTATAGTATTTGTAAGTTTCAAATCCATCAATTTTAGCGCCGAAATATTTTTCAATGGCTATTTTTAATTTTGCAGCTTCAGCCCGATACAGTTTCAATTGACTTTTTTCTTTACCGATACTTTCTCCAAGATAAGCAGCAGAGATTAATGCATCGTAGTATAATGCAGATGTAGAAAGGTTGGCATTACCTGCAGGAAGTCTACCTTCCAACTCATCCGAATCTGAATTTACTACGCCCGCTGCATTTAATTTTCGTTTGCAATATTCAAGACACCATTCTATCAAACACCATAACTGTTCTGCTTGTTTTTGATCACCACTTGCAAGTGCATAACGTGCCGCACCATATGCTATCATTGCTCCATCACCACGATCTCCGGCACCATTCCAAATATCAGTTCCTTCAGCTATAATAGAACTTGGTATAGGTTGATACGTAGGATTCATGAATCTTCCAAAATGCTGATAGGCATTGAGCGAAGATTTGTTACCATAATCATAGCCCAGAAAAGGAAAGAAAGGCCCAATGTATTCTGCCTGATCGTTAGCCCAGATAGCAGCATAATAGGATTCTCCTCCTGGTCCGTGCATAGGACCACCCTTGGTCTCAAAAATACTTTCAGCTGCCCTGATTTTTGCAAAGGCAAATGCTCTGTTTAAAACGGTATCGGGAGTTTCCAAAACTAAATTATTCCTTACCTGCTGCACAAAAGACAATCGCTTTGCCATTTCATATTCCGCTTCTATTTGTAGAGTTGGCTCTTTTAATTTTGCACCTGAATATATCAGTGAAAAATGAACAGACTCATTGGGTTGAAGTTGATAAGAGCCTCCATGATACCAGTTAACCTGTAAAGCAAAAGCACCTTCCGTTCCCATTTTAGGGTCAGTTTGATAAATACTAGTTGACTTAGGAATTTCTACTACACATTTTTTTCCTGAAATATTTTTAATCCGATAAACTTCACAATAAACAGGTAGATCTGTTGATGGAAAATATTGTCGTGTTAATTCCAGCGTATTGGATACCCTAGAGTTAACGGTTAGTATACCGTTCAGGCTAATGCTGGTTACTTTTTCAGCGGTAATGGGTCGATAGTTGACCGTTACCATTTCAAAAGCGTCCTGTGCAAATCTGCGGGTTAAACTAGCGTGTGTATTATTCGGAATGGTTCTAAGCATAGGCCAGACCAAACTTCGACTAGCATGGAAAGAACTGTCGGAAGCAACACCGTACCTAAGTACACAAGAAATTTGCTTACCGCTCAATTCAATATGATCGTCGTGTGGAATACGATTACCAATGAACCACTCAATTGAACCGTCTGAATTCATTTGCCAGCGGCGATCGTCTTGCGAGAAGGCTGGAAGTGTAATAGACAGAAGCGTAACTACAAGAAAAAAATTACGTAGCGAATTCATGAGAGAGAATTATTTATTGGTTGGAATATGGATTTAAAGTACTCTTAATATTGATGCTAATCTGCTGCATTCCAATCCCACAAAACAATATCCCATGCAAAACCACCATACATCAATTCATTGATGACTTGAAATCCTCTTTTTTGATGCGCTTTAAGAGAACGAGCATTTGCTTGAGCAATATCCGTAATGAGGTAAGTATATTCTTTTGAAAGATAATCCCTGAAATGTCCGTATAGCTTTTGCACAAGGTCTTGTCCGCGGCATTCTTTTGCAACACATAATTGCCCAACTACTACATAGTTAACATCCCTTAATAATTTTCCGTTGTATTCACATTTATCAATGGCATCAAAAAGACCTTCAACAAGGTCGTGCCCATTTCTAATATCTTTTGTTGCAACCAAAGCATAACCAACAACTTTATCACCATCCTTTGCAATGATGGCAGGAGATGCTGAATTCATCGCCTGTAAATATTCTAGCGTAAAGGCAGCAGTTAGGAAACCTTGGTCAATGGCCTCTTCGGTAGTTATGTTCTGCTTTAAATTCAATGCTTGTAAATCCCTAATGCCAATTATTTCACTCGGCCTAGATACCCTTGTTATATCAATCATTGTAGTATTCATATATAAAAATAAGGAGCAATAATTAGATATGCCAGTTTAATAGAAAGCTTATTTTGACATAAGACCAGCCACCAATAATTACTGCTAAAATTCTTACTATATAATAAAGTAATACTCTAGTATATTCTTTTGATTTTGGAACGTTAATGATCATTAATTATTTGTTACACTATTCATGAATCAACACTTATTGAATTTTGAATTCTATCTTGTAGAAAATTACTGGATTTAACTCATTTTAAATCTAATAAGATATTTTTTGATTTTATTTTATTCCAAGGTTTATCATGTAATCCCATTTTGATTGAGTAAAATATTTTGAAATGCGGATTAATACAAGAATTAACCAATTCCTCTTTCATACTTTTGTAATCAGATGCCAATAAGTTTTCACTTGAGTGTATGCCAAACAAATAATTGACTTCTTGTAAAATTGTAGGAAGCAGATATCACTTAATAAATTGTCTAACTTTAATTTCTTTCGATTTAGGAAGATTTCTGTAAAGAATCAAGCACATGTGACATAGATAAAGGGAATGTAGAAAAGTTAAATGATAAAACTAAAATGGAATACTTAGTAAAAGATAAAAAACTTGAATTAAAATATCAACCAGGCAAAGGTGCTTGGACTTATCATATTCAAGTTCCAAATACGAAACACATAGTAGGTAAATGGGGTTTTATGAAAGTTGCTGGCACTATTGACAACTATACAATAGAAAGTTTGAACCTAGCCAAATTAGGTGACCAAGACAAATTAATTTCAATCAACAGCGAAATCAGAAAAGCAATTAATAAAACCGGCGGCGACACTGTAACAGTTACGCTTTATTTATTGACTTCAAAGGAGCAAATTACTAAGAAAGAGATTTTAGATACTTTCAAGGAATCAGGAGTACTAAAACCGTTTAAAAAACTAACTGAGGACGAGCAAAGTGCCATTATTGAAAAAATCACGGCTCAAAAATCGGATGAGAAGCAAGTGAAAATGATATTGAAATACATTGAACAGCTGAATAAATAAAAAAGGGCCATACTATCAAAGTATAACCCTTTTACTTTTGTGCTCCCCTTACAGACGAAAGATGCAGCTTTTCTCTTATCTAAAAGCTATTATTTGATTATAAAACATGTAGTTAGTTTATTTAATATTATAGGAACAATAATTAGATATGCCAGTTTAATAGGATGCATATTTTGACATAAGACCAGCTACCGAGGATTACAGCTAAAATTCCTGCTACATAATATTGCAATGATTTATTATATTCTTTTGATTTTGGAGCGTTAATTATCATTAATAATAGCAAAACAATAATATGAATGATTGTAAAAGCCATTTGATAAAATCCAATTAATAAACCTTCAATATTTATAGTTGAAAAATAAATTGCAACCATCCCAAATAAATAAATGAAAGAAAGCAAAAAATTAATAAAGAAAAAAGACAATATTTTTTTATTAGTTACATTCTCCATGGCTTCTTTTTGTTTTAGAATTACCGATCTTAATATTTGAATCAATATTTTTTCTTGAATTCAAGTATTGATACACTCCTTTAGGGGAATAGCCACTGGTTATTCCAAAATAACTAGTAGAGGGTATTACAAGTTTTTCATTATTAGTTCTTGCAAAATTGAAAACACCTAACGCGTAGTTAGTACAATTATAATCATCTAACTTATACATAGCATTATTAGCATATGCAATTGCAATGTTAACTGCTGAATTAAAATCTATTTCTGGCATGTCATCCATAATTATACTAGCATCTTCTTCTCGTTCAAGATTCGGCGCCCCATCATTTTTTATGACACTTGACATATATTGCATAGTTAATGATGCATAAGAATTATTGGGGTAAAATCCAATGGATTGACTTATACTCTGATTACCATTAGATTTTTCAAATGTCAAATAAACGTGTCCAGCATTAGAAAAAGTTGATAAAACTGTTGGATCTGAATTCACAGGAATGTCTACACTAAGTTTTAATGAGAATTTTGCTCCATTATTTGGAATATTTTCAAAACATTTAAAAATTTTTAAAATATCAACTATCGGACGATCTTGATCAAAATATATAACAAAGTCTTCTTGTTGAATATTTTGAGTCTCACCACCACCAGCTCCACCACAATTACTTTTTAGGATATTGGATTCATTATCAATATCAATTGTAGTTTGACATTGATCTCCATTGCAGGTTGTATATAAATATCGGCTACTTTCTGTTGTTGTTCCGTCTGAATAAAAGTAAGTAGTTACTAAAAACCAATTAGTGCAATTTACTTCAGAGGATTTTATGTTTTCTTGTGATGGAATATTAGAGTTTCCTTTTAGATTTCCTTCAAATTTTGGTAATTTATTTTTTAGGTGTCTAGTTTTAGTCAGTGATCCGTTTTCATAATCAAATTCCATAATAAATCTTCCATCAATATGTAATGTAGATATTAATAAGTTTTGTTTTTCGGAGACCTTTGTATAGTCATTAAAATAATCTAAAATTATTTCAGAGCAATTTTTATTTAAATTATTGCCAATTATTTCTACTAAAAAACCTGATTTTATCTTTTGATTTTTAAACTGTAGAACTACCTTTAATTTTTTCCTTTTTTCTGTTTTATTAATAGTTTTATATTCTTGATTAATGTCAATTAGTAAAAGTTTATTATAAGAATCAAGTTTTATCTCTTCAATTTTATTCCATTCTATGTTTTTAATAAGCGAGTCAATCATTTTATTATTGTGAAGAATAGAATTATAATGTTTTACTGTTGAAAAATATTCTAATACATCTTTTTTGTACAAAAGACTAATCTCATCATTATTAAATTCTTTTTTGCAAGAACTAAAACTTAATGATATAAAAAGTAGGATAAAGATTCTCATATATTATTATTTCTATCTAAAAATAATAATATTGAGTTCTTTGAATTAACAACTACAAAAAATAGGGTGATTTATGCAAAATTATCTTTATTAAATATTTTATGGGAAACTAAAAAGTCATTGATATTTTTTAAAAGATGCAACTATAAATTTCAACTTACCAGTGAGGGTTTTGCTTAATGCCAGTAAGACTTTCGTAAAAGGTAAAAAAGAATAAGAGGTCAAAAATGACCTCTTATCTTGTGTAGCTCCCCCTAATGTACAATTATCGAACCAATTTATTGAAGATTTAGGCCTAATCTATCTTTTAGAGCCAATAGTCAAAGTTGTACCGTTGTTCCCTAGCATGGCTATAAATCAATATCAGCAAAGGTTTGCTAGTCTGTAAACTTCCCTTACTGATATCGAACAATCAATGAATAATAATAACAAGACAACGGCAGTTCAGAAAAAGGGTGGGAAAGGGAAAGGGTAAGGTAGGGGTAAGGTAGGGGTAAGGGAAGGGTAAAAGGGATTAGGGCAACGGAAAGGGATGGCATAAGGATGGGGAGCGGCGAAGCGGCGAGGGACAGGTGACAAAACAAATTAAACAATAGCTATTTTTTGAATTGTGAAGAATAGAAAAACCTCAAATTATTTTGAAAACACTAACTCATGTGTTTTTTTTGAAGTATATTCTTATCTTAAACTATGAGTAAAATTACTTTCTTATTTGGAGCTGGTGCAAGCCGAAATTGTCTACCTATTGTTAATGAAATACCTAATAGATTATACAATTTAATAGATATTTTGAAAAAAGATGAATTACAACTAGAACATGAAGAATTCAAACCGGCAAAAAAAAGCTACCGTGAGCTACAAATTGAACTTATTGAAGATATCAAGTGGTTATTTGACTTATCAAATGATCATGCAAGTGTAGACACTGCAGCAAAAAAGCTTTTTATTAAAGGTGATTATAATAATCTATTAAGACTAAAAGTAGCGCTTTCAATATTTTTGATTGTCGAGCAAATTTTAAAATCACCAGATAAACGATATGATTCATTCTTTTCCTCAATACTGGGTGACTCCAAATCTGATTTTCCTAAAAATATTCGAGTTGTATCGTGGAACTATGATCTTCAATTTGAATTATCGTTTATGGATTATATAAATGATAAGCGATTAGATGCCTTGAGAAGCCATATAAATTTTATTACTAAGTTTGACTATTTACGCGATAATGATGATCTCCAAAACTTTGGCATATTTAAATTAAATGGTCATGCTGGATATTATACTAATTCATCAAGATGGAGTGTTCAAGATTTGTTACCAAGCTTAGATGGCGATTTTGATATTACAAAATTTAAGTCTCTTATAAATAACTATGCTAGGTTAAAATATAACCTTGATGGCTTAAACCCTTCTTTATCCTTTGCTTGGGAAGATCAGTATGGCGAAAACAATGTCGTAAAAAAGGCAATTAGTAATGTATTTGATACCGAGATTCTTGTAGTAGTTGGATATTCATTTCCTTTTTTCAATCGAAACATTGATAGGAGGATTATTCAATCAATGACAAACCTTAAAAAGATTTATTTACAATCTCCATGTAAATACCAGACAATCTGATCCCCATTCGCCAAAGCAATGTGACCCCCTAAGAAACACTTTCCAATAATGGATTGATTGAGGCCTAAAAAATGGTAAAGAACTAGTTGTAATT
>Ga0207952_1000295_pt1 | contig 47355 bp, 42 predicted proteins | sample SubbioR12Aug_8Ca_FD_184831 | JGI IMG/M metagenome (GOLD analysis project Ga0207952, IMG submission 184831) | Serpentinite rock and fluid subsurface biosphere microbial communities from McLaughlin Reserve, California, USA - CR12Aug_8Ca (SPAdes) | ecosystem: Environmental > Terrestrial > Deep... | reverse complement strand
CTCAGCTACTCACCGAATCAATCACCATCTCAGCTAACATCATAAAGTCTGCATCAAAGAAGCTAACCGAATCAATCACCATCGTACCAACTGAGTCCCACACAAAGACAATCACCAAGCTACTCACAGAATCAATCACCATCGTACCAACTGAGTCCCACACAAAATCCGCAGTAAAGCTACTCACCGAATCAATCACCATCTCAGCTAACATCATAAAGTCTGCATCAAAGAAACTAACCGAATCAATCACCATCGTACCAACTGAGTCCCACACAAAGACAATCACCAAGCTACTCACCGAATCAATCACCATCGTACCAACTGAATCCCACACAAAATCCGCAGTAAAGCTACTCACCGAATCAATCACCATCTCAGCTAACATCATAAAATCTACAACTCAGCTACTCACCGAATCAATCACCATCGTACCAACTGAATCTCATCAGAGATCCAAAGTAAAGCTACTCACCGAATCAATCACCATCGTACCAACTGAGTCCCACCAGAGATCCAAAGTAAAGCTACTCACCGAATCAATCACCGTCTCAGCTAACATCATAAAGTCTGCATCAAAGAAAATATCTCAATCACTAAGTATTGCTACTCCTTTACAATCTTTGTTAACTGTAGCAAATCCACAACTTCGATCTATAATTGTTACATCGTCTGACACAACAGAAGTTACTATACCCAAAAGCAATACAAATCTTGTAATGTCTACCATGTCTAATATCCAAACTGTCATTATACCCGAAAATACTAACCAAATTGCAATTGATAAATCAGCAAACCTAGTTGGAAATACTGTATCTACTAATGAATATGTCATAATGTTCCATGTACCCCATACAAATTCTGTACAAGATGATGCTGGAATAATTACAATTCCAAGTGGTACGATAACTGGTCCTGTGGGTTGGAATGGTATTATGGACTTGCCTACAATAACCCAAGTCACTATTCCTAACGAAATAACCACCACAACCACAAATGGAATAACTACAACAACTGTTACATCTTATTCTGAAACAGCAGCATTTGAAATTGGATTAAGTGGTTCAACACTAGAATTTTCTACTCCTGTAAGACTTGAATTTACAGATGATGGTGGAAATGAATTCACACCATTCTTTGTAGGTTCAGATGGAATTACTACTTTCATTGATACCGAATGTTTATCTGATTCTGCATTAGGATTAACTACTACTGGTGCCAATGAATGTTTCTTTGATAATGGAACTGATCTTATAGTTTGGACTGATCACTTTACTAAATTTGGAGCAAGCAAGAAATCTTCATCTTCATCATCTACCGGTGGATCTGGAGGAACTTCTGGTGGAGGAAGAACAGGAGTTTCTACCAGCGCTGGTGGTTCTGGCATTGGAGGATTTGGAGGAATACTTGGCACTTCATTGACAATCAATGAAATATTCTATGACAAATGTGATGAATACATTACAAGAATCCTTGTATCTAGTGATGCTGATATAGCACCATCTGTAGTATTACATACTGCAAAGTCAGGTACGATTTCAGCCAAATTAGCTGATGTGCAACCATATGAAGAATCAAACAAGATCACCAAAGTTGACAAGTATCTCTATGAGGTTCCAATTGATTCAGACGAGTCATTTTTGATGGTAGTAGTTACTGAAGAAAAAGGCACATTGAAACACACTGTACAAGCTTCAGTTCGTTTATCATCATGTGAGGACACTATTGTAATCGCAAAGGTACCAAAAGATGAGATTAAGGAGACATCATCTATTGCACCTAGAATATTTGATACTAAATTCCAAATTGATGATGGAAAACAGTATCGTGCTGATACCGAATCTGAATTCTATTATGTGGATAATCAAGATTTGACTGTAACTGCAATTGTAGACAGTGAGATTCCATTACAAAGAGCTGAACTTAGAACAATTACAATGACACAGTCTGATGAAGATTATATTGCAGTAAAAATGAATATAGAGTCTTTACCTATCTCAAACTCTACATCTATTGTTAGTGCAACAATTCCATCACAATTTATACAAGAGCCAGGAATAAAATACTGGATACATGTATTAGATGAAGATAAAAATACAAGCCAATCAAAACAATACAGTATTGGTGTCAAACCAACATCCGTATCTGACGTAATAGTTGAGATGGATGTTCCAACTGTTAGACCAACTGGATCAGTTGTAAGACCAGAATTGTACATCAAAAATGAAAATTCTCCAACATTTGGAGTTGTCTCATTAATAGTAGATGGCAAGATAGTATCAAAGAAATCACAATTATTTGAAACAGGACAAACCAAAATTTCATTTGATTGGACTATTCCAGCATCAAAAATGCCTTCTAGTAATGAATTGCAAGGAAGAGTTGATTTGTATGACAAAACAATTACTACCAGTCAAGCATTAGTTCACAGCTATCCAAAGACAATTGAAATGTCATCATATGATATGAAACCATTAGAATTATTGGTAAGAGATGATACAGTTCTGGCAGATCCTGCATTAATTTATGCTTCAGATTCAAATGCAAATCTGCAATTTAGAGTAATTGATCCTCAAGGGCAATGTATTATTGGTGGAACCGATGAATGTCTTGTTAAAGAAAATACAAAGAATCATCGTGGTGGATTTGCAAGTCTACATTATGGAGATCAAATTCTCAGAGTAAAATACAGTGGATCTGATAATGCTCTTGAGCGATTTTCAATCACATCTATAGATCCAATTACTGGTCAATGGACTATAACATTAGAAACTGATGATGGATTTGTACCACAAGTTCATGCAATGCAAGATATATCAGTAAAGATCAAATACAGATATCACTCTGAAACAATAACTGTAAAATCAAATTAAAATATTTGATCCTAATGTTTTTAATATTAAATAATTCAGTTATATTAAAAATTAAGGATATGCAATTGATTCTGTAATTATTGATTGTAATTCAGATATTTTTATTCTACTTTGTTCCATAGAGTCTCTTTTACGTATCGTGACAGTTTCATCTTCCAATGTCTGATAATCTACAGTTATTGCAAATGGAGAACCGATCTCATCTAATCTTCTGTATCTTCTTCCGATTGCTCCTGAGTGATCCAAAAACGCATCACATTTTCTTTTAATTTGCAAGTAAATCTCATCGGTCTTTTCTTTTAATCCGTCTTTTTTTATCAAGGATAAAATTCCAACATGAATCGGTGACAAATATGGTTTTAGAGCTAACACGATTCTCTCGTTTTCCTTATCATCTCTCAGACTATGCTCTAAAATTGTATAAAGACTTCTATCTATTCCCATAGAAATCTCAAAGACATGTGGGAGGACTTTTTCATCATTATCCATAACCTCAAATTTCTCGTTACTTTTCTTTGCGTGGCTTGAAAGATCATAATCTGATCTATAGTTACACGCAACAAGTTCCAGCCATCCTATTGTAGTTTCAACTTCAAAATCAAATGCAACTTCTGCATAGAAGGCTTTTTCCTTATCCCCAAGTTTCCTAAATCTACTTTTTGTTATATCAATACCAGTTTTTTCATAAAATTCAGTTAATATCCCAAGGTAGTATGCTACAAACTTATTAGGTATTACTTTGGATTCGACAGCTTCCATGCATGTCATTGAGATTGGTTCAGCATCTGTCTGAATTCTAATTATTGTATTTTGAATCTCAGAGAATCTATCCATCTCATCTAGTTTTGTTGGATTACAAAATACTTCAATTTCTGCCTGATAAAATTCTCTTAAACGAAGTAAACTCTGTCTTGGTGCTATCTCATTTCTAAAACTTTTACCGACTTGAGCAATCCCTAATGGTAATTTTCCTCTCATTGTCTTAAAGAGTCTTGGAAAATCAACAAAGATTGATTGACATGTTTCTGGTCTAAGATATGCTTCCTCTTCTTCTGGTCCAATCCCTACTTTAAACATCATATTGAATTTTCTTGTTTTTTCAAAATCCCCCTTACATCTTGGACATTTGATGTTGTTTTGTGTAACTGCATTATCAAACTCTATTAAATCTGCACTTTCCGGAATTTCAATCTTTGATATTTCAGCTATTGTTCTATCTGCTCTAAAAGTTGATTTACATTTTATACATTTTATAATTGGGTCTGCAAAGTTTCCCAAATGACCCGATGCCTCAAAAACAGATTTTGACATTATCTGTGAGCCATCAATTTCCATCATTCCATCTCTTCTGATCAACTCTCTTCGCCATAATTCAAGAAATTTATTTTTCAAACTTACACCAGAAGGACCATATTCCCAAAATCCAGCTTGTGCATCAGCATAAATCTCACAACTTGGAAAGTAAAATCCACGTTCAAGTGCTAATTTCATCACATCTTCATAGTTCATTATACCATTTCACCAATAACCGAATAAATTTCTACGCCAACTCCTTGACTTTTTTTATATTTTCAAAATCATCTCTGGTGTCATCAATTGGGGTTTCCAAAATTATTGGAATTTTTTTCTTATTGGCAGTTTTTATTACTTCTGATAATCCTTTTTCTCCAATATTTCCCAATCCTATGTGGTAATGTCTATCTAAATTGCAGCCAATCTCACCTTTAGCATCATTTAGATGAAGAATCTTCAAATTCTCAAATCCTACTGTATCATTAAATTTCTTTAATGTTTCTTTGACTGATTTTTCTGTTCTTAAATCATATCCCGAAACAAAAGCATGACATGTATCTAAACAAACACCAAATTTTTTTGATGGCTTTAATTGATTAAATATCTCTGCTAATTGTTCAAAGTTTGCACCAACAGAATTTTTTTGTCCTGCAGTGTTCTCAAGTAAAATCATCACATCATTTTTTGTTTGCCCTGCTTTGTTTAATCCCTTAACAAGTTGTTTTATTCCAGCTTCTTCTCCTGTTCCAAGATGACTACCAAGATGTGTAACTAAATATGGAATGCTAAGTTTTCCACATCTCTCAATTTCATTAACTAGTGTATCTACAGATTTTTCAAAACCATCTACTTTTGGTGTAGATAAATTTGGTAAATATGGCATATGAGCACATGTTGCAAATCTATCTATCTTACTTGATTTTAGTTTCTCTTTGAAATTAGTGATATCATTATCTGAAAGATCTTTTGCATGCCATCCTCTAGGATTTCTAGTAAATATCTGAAAAGCAGAACATTCTCTCTCTACTGCATTATCTATTGCTTTGTCAATTGATCCAGATATTGAAACATGACATCCAATCTGCATAAGTACCATTTTTCTTAAAACATAATTTAAACCACCGTTCAAATTCAAAAAATCAGATTTTTAAGTAAACTCTGTAAATTACTTTTATGCTTGAACTTGGAGCTGACGAATATGCCAAATACCCCTTTATGGCTGATGCCGGTCAATATCTAAAGGACAAAGGTTTTCCTCTTGCTAAATTTGGAACAGATCCTGATCTAAAACCATCTGTTGAAAAAGCATTTCATAGGCTTAAAGTTTCTACTGAAGGTGGAATTTACAAATCTGAACTTATTGATGGTCAAGCATCAAAATCTTATATTCTTGAGATTGAAGTTTTTTCATTTCTTTTAGCAATAGTTTTGATTAAATTAACTGGTATGCATACTTTAACCAAAAGATTTGCACTAGCAGAAGCTAGGCGAGCAGAACAACATCTTGAAAGAGATTTAGGAAAAGCCTCTGAAAAATCTAAAATTGATTTGGCAATAAAAATAATTCATGATCTATTTGGTATTGAAGTAATAAAACGAGACGATTTTTTTGAAATACCAGTAGCTGATTATCTAAAACACTCTATAGGTTTTCATGAGCGAGAATGGAAATTAATCAATAGATATGTTAAAAATGGTAAAGTGCTTCTTACTCCAGAAAAAACAGTTAGATTAATTCGAAAAGAACTAGGAACCTACATTGGCTCTAAAATTATTAATGCTCCAACACCTCCAATGATCCCTGGATTTGAAAATATGGTAAATGAATTAACCTCAATTTGTAAAAAACTTACCCCTTCTTACACTATGACTACCGGAGAATATCCACCATGCATAAAACATGCAATTGAAGTTCTTGAAAAAGGAGAAAATCTCCCACACTCTGGTAGATTTATGCTTGCTACATTTCTATTATCAAAAGGTCAGTCAGTAGAAGATATTGCACCATTATTCAAAAATGCACCGGATTATAATCAAAGAATAACTCTTTATCAATTAAATCATCTTGCTGGGACTTCAGGAAGTGGAACTCACTATTCCTGTCCTTCATGTGAAAAACTTAAAACACAAAATTTGTGTTTTGCAATCCCCGAATGTGATAATATCATAAATCCAATTCAATTTGGAAAAAAGAGAATCTAATGCAAGAAAATAACATAAAATTTTTAGAGGATACTTTTAAAAAATATTATTTTGATCATTTTAATCTTATTCGTGTCCCAAATAGAACTTCAGAGAGAGAATTTGGATTCCAAAAATTTAATTCTGGTATGACCAGACATATTTCAATCAAAGATGATAAAGAGTTACATCTGCTGTTGATGAAAAATACTCCCTCTGACGTATATTGTTCTAATGCATGTTATTCATTTCCAAATTTACCTATGAATGAAAAAGACTGGAAAGAAGCAGATCTAATTTTTGATATTGATGCTAAAGATCTTAATCTAGAATGCAGAAAAAATCATACAATTTCTAAATGTAATGAGTGTAATGAAATATCTACTGATATCAATAGTTGTAGTAAATGCAATTCTATAAAGCTAGAGAAAAAATCTCTTCCTTGTAAAAATTGTATAAATGCATCAAAAAATGAAATATCAAAGCTATCAAATATTCTTATTGAAGATTTTGGAATTCATCCAAATGATATTCATGTATATTTTTCTGGTAATGAAGGATTTCATGTGTATGTATATAATTCACAATTTCAAAAATTAGGTTCTAAAGAAAGATCAGAATTAACAGATTACATAATGTTTCATGGAGCAATTCCAGAAACATTTGGAATGAAAAAAATCAAACCAAATCGTTCAACATTTCCAGATTTTGATGAAAAGGGATGGAGAGGAAGATTTTCTAAAGAAATGTATGGTACAAAATCAAAGCGTTCAAAAATAATTACTGAATTAATTGTAAATGGATATTCTTCTTTTCAAAAAACTTTAGATGATCTTTCTGATAAAATTGGTGTAAAAGTAGATCCTAATGTTACAATGGATATTCATAGAATTTTCAGACTTCCTGGTTCATTAAATAGTAAAAGTGGTCTTACCAAAGTTTTCTGTACTGATCTTACAAAGTTTGATCCATATCTCGAAGCTTCATTTCTCAATGAACAATTAGTTGAAGTAATAGCTAATTGTCCGATTAGATTTAATCTAAAAAACACAAAGTTTGGTCCATATTATGGTGAAAAAGTATCCATTCCGACATTTGCTGCAGCATACATGATTTGCAAAAAGATAGCAACAATCTCTTAACTTAAACCTCTTAACTGAGAAATTTACGACTAAATTCTGAATTTTACTGGTAAGACATTAATTTACCAAGCCGTAAGAAACGTTGATTTTGTATAGCGCCTCTACTGACAAACAAGTTCCGCCTCCTGACGCAGGCAAATTTGTACGATTAATCATAGTTGCCATTATTGCAATTGTAATAATTGCAGTTGCTGGAAATCAGGCAGTAATTTTATCAATGAATTTTACTGAATTTGGGGATCAGTTTACCAAACCATTGTATTATTCCCTTGTCTCAACCATTATTCTTTCAGCTATTGCCCTAGTTAGAGTAAACATCATTGGTAGGTCTTCTATCTTTTGGTATGGACTTCATACAGCAATTGGTTTTATAGGAAAAAGTACTCAACAACCACTCTCAAATAATATTACAAGCTTTAAAGATTACAAGCTTAGCCCATTACAATTTGTAATTTGGCAGATTACCAAGATTTTGCTTTTCGGAGCATTTTTTGTCAATATTATGTTTGGATTTGCAGCTGTATCTTTTATTGATGGGAACAATCTTGGTATTGAAAATATAACTAATCTCTTTTCTTTACCGTTTGTTACACCAAGCATTGATGGTAGTTATTCAGTTCAACAAGTTGTTCCAATGATCCCATCTCTTGTACTTCTTTTACCTCCAATTCTTGCAGCAATAGGTCTTCGATTGGTTTTGTATGTTGGTATTCATAAAATTATTAATGTCATTACATCCTATCTTCAAGATTCAAAAAGTGGAAAACCAAGATATCTCAATTATGTCTCAACAGTAGAAACTATAATCGGTGTGGGAATAATTTGGTTGGGATTCAATCTCTTTTTCACTGATCAAATTGATTACAATACTAGATATGTTATTGGTGGAACACTGGTAATTGGTTTTGCTCTTTTAGCGTTTGCCCTTATAGATAGAATTCGTGCTCGTGTTCTTACTCATATGTTTAAGAGAGATGTCTATATTAGAATTTTAACAATTCTTGCAATTGCAGTAATTGTTGGAGGACTGGTCTCTGTTAACAATAGTATTGCTGATGCAAAGAAAATTGAATATTTGGGACCATACACTGCTCAACAAATTAGTGTCAATAGACATATTGGTCAACTAAATGATATTAAAGAAAATACTCATGATGTAAAATTACAATCTGTATCCCCAAATAATATCAAAAATTATGTTAATCAAAATAAAGACGTGCTAAATGTTGTAAGAGTATGGGACTGGGAAGCAGCTTTTGCTAAACTAAAACCTGAAATTGGATTAATTCCTTACGTAGATTTTGAGGATAATGATATTCTTCGTTTTAACAATACATTATACTGGACTGCTTCAATGAAACCAGTATTACCATCTTCAGTAAGTCTTGCAAACACATGGTATAACGAACATCTTGTATATACTCATGTTCCAAATGGATTTTTAACACTAGAGGCTACAACTGGTCAAATTATAGATAGCAGTAAATTTTTCAAACAACGAGAAATCTATTATGGTGAAGGAGGTCTCTTTTCTACAACTTGGTCTGCATATCCAAATTCTAGAACTACTAGTGCCGAACTTGGAGGCGTTTCCTATAATGGCAAAGGAGGATTAGATGTATCTCCACCACTTAGCTGGACTTTTGAGCCAAACTTTTTACTTTCATTTCCTGCTGAATCTGTACATGTGATGCGATACAAAGATGTTCATGATAGAATGAAAACTTTGTATCCGTATTTTTTGTATGATCTCTTTGGTAAAGAACTAGATTCTATTCCAGTAACTGATGGCACAAATTCCTATTGGTTGATTCCTTTGATAGTTGGATTTGATACTCATGATGTACCATGGTCTGTTGGAAATCCATATTTGAGATTAGTGGGATTTGCTCTAGTTGATACTTACGATGGTGATATTCAATTAATGAAAACAGGCGATGATTTCTTTACTGATATGTTTGTTAGTCAATACTCTGACAAGTTTACACCAATACCTACTTGGCTTGAGGAGCAAATACGATATCCAGTTGAACTCTTTAATTGGAAAGCAGAGATGTACAACATCTATCATGTAAATGATGTTGAAACATTTATTCAAGCAAATGAATTCTATGAAGTTCCCCAAGGCTTAGAAGCTTATTTTGTAGAAGCAAAACCTCCAGGTTTTAATCAAACTGAATTCATTGGTTTACTCTCATTGGAACTTAGGGGATCTCAAGGAAGAAATCTTGCAGGCTACATGATAGTTGAAAACGATCTTAATCATTTAGGAGATCTACAATTCTATGAAGTTCCATTAAACTCTACTACTAAATTGATTGGTCCTACAGCAGTTAGAGAAGCATTAGATAAAGATCCTACATTTGCTGAACTAAAGACTCTTTTGAGAAATCCTAGAATTGGAGATAATATTCTTTATAGAGTTGGTCAACATGATGTCTACTTTATTCCTGTATATACGGCAGGATCCGGTGGAGTTGTTGCACAACTTGGTACTATTGCAGCAGTAGGCGCCGCATTTACTGGCGAATATTATGTTGGTCTTGGTGATACTCAAGAAAAAGCTTTTGAAGCATACTTGAAAAAGGTATCTGGCGTAGCTGGCTCCTCAACTTCAATTAATGTAGATTATATTGAATTAGGAAAAACAGACAGAATCAATATTATAAAATCATCATTTACAGATAACAAGATTGAGATTTCTGAACCAACATCAATACAGATTCCATTATCGTTTAAAGAAGGAGAAATATTCTTCTTTACTGAAAATGATCGTCTTGATACACAAGATTTCTTGAAAAAATTCATAGATAATTTTGTAAAACCAAGAACTGACAGAGTATTCATGTGGCAAGAAAATAATAATCTCAATATTGGAACAATAATTGTAAAAGACAGTATTCCCGAAATGCATTATATCTCGATTGAAATTGGTAATTAATTACTAAATTCCATTTAAAATCTGATTTTATTATGATGTAATCTAAGAAATTTCTAAACTTCTTTAATTTTGTTTTCTTGAAAATCATGCCTAAAATGATTTTTAGAGTGAAATTAGATAGTATTTTTTATAAAATACAACCTCTTCTTAGATACAACCATTTCAATATATTGTAATAATCCCAACTGACAAGTTTTAGAATTTACCAATATTGGGATGATGTGTTTGTTTTAAATAACATTTTATTATATTTAATACATGAAAAATCATTATAATGTATTTATTTTTACTGTGTTAGTATTTACATTATTTTCATTAACAATTCCTAGTGCATTTGCAGATGATATTACGATTAATGATCAAGAATCATGTGAAGATATTGGAGGAATTTGGACTGACATTCTTACCAAAATTTGTACTGTATCGTCTTTTACATCTGATGATAATGATATCAAGATTAATGGTAATACCAGATTGATTAGTATTGGTCTACTAGAAAATACTGAAGATGGTTCAATCACAATAAATTCAAATAGTATACTCGAAATTCAAAGTATTTCCAATAACTATGGTTATGTAGAAAACCATGGTACAATTATTAATAATATATCTTCAAATATCTTCAATTTTGGTGCTATTGAGAATAGTGGCACATTAACTAACAATGGAAACATTTTCAATGGCGACTTGATTAATGGCGCTGAAATAATCAACCTTGGTACTGTAGAAAATAATGGTCTCATTCATAACTATAGAGAAATTATAAATCAAAATATCGTCAATAATCCTGGTATAATAAATAATGAATGCGGTGCTATATACACTGGAAATATTCCTGTTGTAAATGCTGTTGTCCAACTTTGTACTACAGATTCTGATGGAGATGGACTATTTGATGATGATGAATTAAATTTGTATGGAACCGATCCAAACAACCCAGATTCTGATGCAGATGGACTAACTGACTATGACGAAGTCATTACTCATCTAACTGATCCAAACAATCCAGATTCTGATGCAGATGGACTAACTGACTATGACGAACTCAATATTTATTTCACAAATCCACTAAACTCAGACTCTGATGCAGATGGACTAACTGACGGCCAAGAAGTACAACTTGGAACTGATCCAAACAATGCACTTGGTGATTTAGATGCAGATGGCCTAACTGACAGCCAAGAGGTTCTTACTTATTTCACCAATCCAAACAACCCAGATTCTGATGCAGATGGACTAACTGATTATGACGAAGTCATTACCCATCTAACCAATCCAAACAATCCAGACTCTGATGCAGATGGACTAACTGATTATGACGAAGTCATTATTCATCTAACTGATCCAAACAATGGCGACAGCGATAGTGATGGACTAACTGACGGCCAAGAAGTACAACTTGGAACTGATCCAAACAATGCACTTGGTGATTTAGATGCAGATGGCCTAACTGACAGCCAAGAGGTTCTTACTTATTTCACCAATCCAAACAACCCAGATTCTGATGCAGATGGACTAACTGATTATGACGAAGTCATTACCCATCTAACCAATCCAAACAATCCAGACTCTGATGCAGATGGACTAACTGATTATGACGAAGTCATTACCCATCTAACCAATCCAAACAATCCAGACTCTGATGCAGATGGACTAACTGATTATATTGAAATTAACAACTATCTAACCAATCCAAACAATCCAGACTCTGATGCAGATGGACTAACTGACGGCCAAGAAGTACAACTAGGAACTAATCCATTAAGTTCTGACTCTGATAATGATCAAGTTAGTGATCTTATAGATAACTGTCCAATTACTGCAAATCCAGATCAACTAGATTCTAATAATGATGGAATTGGTGATGCATGTCAAGTTACAACAAAAGCAAAATTGGAAGGTAATTTTGTAGGTAAACACAAGAATAATGAATTTAGTATATTTGGAAATTTTAAACTAGATGGTGATAAACATAAACGCGTAACAGGTTCTGGTACTTTCCAAATTACAGAAACTGGTGATAAATGTGAACCATTAACTGCATCAGGACAACTTGATTTTTCTAATGGAGACATTCTAGAGTTTGTTCTTAATGGAGAAGCATGCCATACAAAACATCTGGATAAATTTACAGGAATAATTGACGTAACTGGTGGAACTGGAAAGTTTGCAGGATCAACAGGAACTGGTGACGTATCTTTAGTAATAGGTAAGAAGCACTTTGGTGGAAAAACTGAATTAATTCTTAACCTTATCCAATAATTATACAATCTTTTTAAATTTGATAATTGTATTATATAGCATATTTTTTACTTACCAGATATGATAATGTGTTATAACCTATCTATGAATAATAATAAAATAAGTGAATATTGACATATTATCATGTTGTTAATAGTTGATAATGGTTCTGTATATACAAAAAATTTAATTGATTTTTTAAATAACAAAAAAATTCCATTTGAAAAACAAATACCAAATATGTTGAATTTACAATTATTAAAAAATTATAATTCATTTATACTCTCAGGGCGAAGAAAAAATGAAAAAATAACCAATCAAATTAATTCTAAAATAATTAATCATGCAATTCAAAACGATAAAAAATTATTGGGAATATGTTATGGTGCAGAAATACTGGCTTTGACTTTGGGCGGAACAATTCGAAAACTTGCAACATCTCAAAAAGGCAATGAAAAAATTAACATTCAAAAGGACAATCTTCTTTTTAATGATGATTTACAGGTATTTGAAAGTCATGGGTTTGAAATTTCAAAACTACCTGATTTTTTGGATGTAATAGGCACATCTAAAAACTGTAAATTCGAAGTTATTCAATATAAGAAAAAACTAATTTTTGGAACGCAATTCCATCCTGAAATGAGTAGCGATGGTCAAAACTTAATTCAAAAGTTCTGTTCTCTTTGATTGCTTTTAATACCCTCAAATCTTTTTAATTTTATGGAATCTACGGATCATCAACTTTTACTTCCTTTAGTCGAAGAAGAAAATATTTGCTTACCTTTACCAATAAACGTGGTTTCAAAATATTGGAATATCGCACTTCCAATGTCTGAAGCTATTGCAACTTCAAAACAATATGCAAATTTTAATGGAAGTGTCTTAATTGAGGGAATCGAATCTGCAGAAAGACATGGACTTGAATGTCAAATCATTCATTCATCTTTATCTGAATTAAAAAAAATCATAGATGTCGGAATCCCACCAATAGTGATTCTTCCAGGAATTCCTGAAATTACACAGCATGCTTCAGTAATATCTGGTTATGATGATAATGAAAGAACCATCATTCATTACATACAGAAAGGAAATAATGAAGGTGAACAACAAGAAGGGGTAATTCCACAAGAACTTTTTGATAAAGAATGGTCTGAGGATGGACGATTATTGATTATTTTAGCCCCATCAGATATCTTATCATCTTTAAAACTAAATGATTCAAGTGAAGGATCAAATAGATTATGTCTTATCTCTGAAAGATTAATCATACAAAAAAATACATCTGAAGCTTTGATGTCCTTAAAAAAAGCAATCGAATTAGATAACAATAATCCCACTGCATTATACTTGATAGCTAGTTTACTTAATGAACAAAACTCTAATGATTGTGTAAAGTATTATGAGAAATGTATTTCTCTTAACAAACGGTTTTATCTTGCATATGTAGGACTAGGTAATTATTATCTTAAAACTAATCAATTTGAAAAAGCTGAAGTTCAGTATAGTAAAGCCATTGAAATCAATCCTAAAAGATCTGCAAAAATTTATAAAAATAGAGCTTATCTAAAAGAAAAACAAAAAAAGAATTCTGATGCAAAAAATGATTTAAAAAATTATTTAAAACTTTTTCCAAAAGCTAAAGATCGTGGAATTATCGAACAAACAATAAGAGAATTATAATATGCGGAGTGCGGGATTTGAACCCGCGACCTTCAGCTTGGGAAGCTGACATCTTACCGAGCTAGACTAACTCCGCTTATTACAATTAATTAATTATGATTAAATATCTTGATTGTAAAACAATATCATGGATGCACGTTGCCCTGAATGTGAGAAAGTAGCAATTTTAAATGACGAAATTACTATTGTAAAATGTCCTCATTGTAATTTTGAAGCAGATTACGATACGTATCTTGAGATAATGAAAGATCAAGCAATTAACATGTCATATGATTACATACCAAAAAGACCTGGGCTTTAATTACCAAAAATTTCCTTTATCTGAACAATCCAAATGTGCTCCACACTTTGGACAAAACATATGGCATGCTTGTAAATCTACCATCTTATTATCACATCTAGGACACCTAATTTCTTCAGTCATGCGTATGTTAAATAATCCAGATTTAAAAATAATGTCCAAAGGTTAATTAGTCGTTCAACTTTTTTTTGGAATAATTGACAAACTTCAAACTTACTGTATCTGATGTAAAAGGAAAATCTATTACTAAAGAGTTGAAAGACAATGATGCAAACAAATTACTTGGATTGCAACTAGGTAATGAAACAGATGCATCTATTGTAGGACTACAAGGAAAACTAAAACTAACTGGTGGTAGTGATAAATCTGGAGTACCAATGAGAAATGATATTCATGGATCAGCAAGAAAATATATTTTACTTTCAAAAGGAGTTGGATTACAAGCAGCAGAAATAGGTCAAAGAGTAAGAAAACTTATGCGTGGTAATACAGTTTCAGAAGAAATCTACCAAATAAATTGTAAATTTGATGGAGAATTACCAGTAGAAGCTCCTGCTGAAGTAGCAGCAGAACCTCAAGAAAATAAATAAAAAGAATAGCTTAACATATACCGGATCTACATTTTCATTGATGCACTGGCGAGAGACACTTCCTGATTGGTACATAAAAAAATATGGTCATCAACCATGTGTAAATATTGGAACAGCGGGTCATGTTGATCATGGAAAAACTACACTCATTCAAGCATTAACAGGTTCATGGACAAGTGTTCATAGTCAAGAACTAAAAAGGGGAATTACTATACGTGTAGGTTATTCGGATGCAGCATTTTACAAATGTAAAAGTTGCGAAGAACCATTAGGATATTCGACAACTCCAAAATGTAAAAACTGTGGAAAAGAAAGTGAATTATCTAGAGTTGTTAGTTTTGTAGATAGTCCAGGACACGAAAGTCTAATGGCAAACATGCTATCCGGTTCGGCTTTAATGGATGGGGCGTTATTACTAGTAGCTTCTAATGAACCAGTACCTAAACCGCAAACTAAAGAACATCTTTTGGCACTTCAGACACTTGGAATACAACAAATTGTAATTGTACAAAATAAAGTAGATTTAATTTCATATGATGAAGCTATTGCTAATCAACAAGATATTACAAAATTTGTTAAAGGAACAAATGCTGCAAAAGCACCAATCATTCCAATATCTGCTCAATCTGGACTTAACATAGATGCGTTAATTGGTGCAATTGAATCAACCATTAAGACTCCAGAAAGGGATGAATCTAAAGAACCAATAATGCATGTATTGAGATCTTTTGATGTTAACAAACCTGGAATTAAATTAAAAAATATCAAAGGCGGTGTGATAGGCGGTAGTTTAACACAGGGAACTTTGAATGTAGGTGATGAAATTGAAATTAAGCCTGGCATAATAGATGAAAAAAAGAAAACATATGAGCCACTACTTACCGAGATTACTTCATTAGGTACAGCAGCTGGTATAGTAGATTCAGTAAAACCAGGAGGTTTGGTAGCAATTGGTACAAAACTAGATCCTGCAATGACTAGAAGTGATTCGTTTATCGGCTCTGTAATTGGAAAACCTGGAACACTACCAGAAAATTCAACTCAAATAAAACTTGAAGTAAATTTATTTGATTCTGCTGTTGGAGCTGCTGAAGATACTAAAGTACTTCCTATTCAAATTGGAGAATTACTACGATTAAACATAGGTACTGCTCCAATTTTGGGTAAAGTTTCTAAAATAAAATCAAATAATATAGACATTGAACTTCGAAGACCAGCTTGCATATTTGAAGGTGGCAATGTAGCTATTAGTAGAAGAATTACTGACCGATGGAGATTAATTGGTGCAGGAATACTTGGTTGAAATAATCTGTGATACAAATTTCTTAATTCACCTAGCGACTAGACGAATAAAAAATATCGATAATCTTGATGTTGAAATAGGACAACTCACATTTGTTGTTCCACAAGTTGTTCAAAATGAACTTTCTGGATTAATTAAAAATCCCAAAAAACAACAAGATATTACTCAAACACTAAATTTCATAAAAAATTTCAAAGTACTTCCTTTGAATGGAAATTTTGCAGATAAAGAACTAATTGATTACGTAAAAAAAAATGGTTCCATTATTGCCACCATGGATAAGGAATTGAAAAAACAAATTAAAAAACATGGAGGAACTATAATATCTATATCAAATGATAAAATTATTTTAGAATCATAGTAAAATTTAACTTGAAGAATTTATCTATCAATGATATGACCAATTTAATTTTGGAAAGTAGTGCTTTCAAAAATGGAGAACAAATTCCAAAAAAATATGGCTATAAAAATTCTAATGTAAATCCTCAATTGACTATTAGTGGAATACCAAAAGATACTAAATCATTGGTTCTCATAATGGATGATCCTGATGCAATGGGTGCAGTAGGAAAAGTTTGGGTACATTGGTTAGTATGGAATATTACACCTACAACAATTGAGATCAAAGAAAACTCAACTCCAGTTGGAGCAATTGAAGGTAAAACTGATTTTGGAGAAATTGGTTATGGTGGTCCAGCTCCCCCTGACAAAGAACATACCTACATTTTCAAATTATATGCATTAGATACAACATTGAATTTAAAGGAAGGTGCATCAAAAATAGATGTGGAAAAATCAATGCGAGATCATATAATTGCTGAATCTAAACTAACAGGTAGATATTCTCCATAAATTATTATTATTTAATTTCATATGATTATCGTAAACCTATGAATAATTTTACTTACTTTTTATACAAAGAGTAATAAGCAAAGTTTAGAGAGAAAAGCTAATTGATTTCAAATGTAACTTTGGTTTCATTAGGAAAATTTGATCTAAAATTACATCATCTTTTAATTATAGGAATTTTATCCCTATCTTTCTCTATTTCATTTTTAGTTAGATCACAATCTGTTGATTATGGTTTTGAATTAAATGAATTTGATCCTTTTTTCAATTATAGAGCTACACAATATGTTGTTGATAATGGACTAAATGCATATTTTGAATGGCATGATGATCTTAGTTGGTATCCTGAAGGAAGAGATGTTTCAAAAACTTCACAAGTAGTACTTCATACTACTGCAGCCACAACATATTGGCTTTTTGGTGGAGGAATGAATCTTTATGATTTTACAATTTTATTTCCTGTAATTTTTGGTTCGCTTAGTACTATTGTAATTTTTGCATTGGTTAGAGTAATTGGTGGGACAACTGCAGGATTATTTGCTGCATTATTTTTTTCAGTTTCATTACCAATTATAATAAGAGGAACAATTGGTTGGTTCAAATCTGAGCCGCTTGGATTATTTTTTGGTATTTTAGGAGTTTATTTTTTACTTAGTGGTATTAATTCTAAAAATAAAAAAATTGCAATTGCAAAATTAATTGTAGCAGGAATTGCCATACCATTATCTATATCAGCATGGGGTGGAAGCCAATTTTTTATTATTCCCATAGGTATCTTCTTTCTTACTTTGCCTTTTATGCGATCTGATCATAAATTTATTGTATGGGCCATTCCTCTTTTCACTGCAATTGTATTTGTAGTTTCTATGAGTTTTGAAAGATTAAGCTCAAATTTTATCTTTGGATTAGGGGGAGTTTCATTATTAGTTCCTACAATTTTTTTAATTGTTTGCATTTTAATTCAAAATAAAAGTACCGAAACCAAAAAAACTAGAAATGGTTTGTTATTTTTAGCTTCTATTTTAATATCTGGTACAATTATTTTGATTGTTAATGCTGACTCTGAATTTTTACCGCTTCCAAGTTATAGATATCTAAATGCAATAAACCCATTTTTGACCACTTCAATTCCTTTGGTTGATTCGGTGGCAGAACATGCCAGTACAACAATTCAACAGTCATTTCTGTTTCATTCCATTTTGATGATCTTTGCAGGGTTAGGAATTTGGCTAATCATAAAAAATCATAAAATCCAAGATTCTAATTTTATTAAAAATGATATGATCTTATTTTCATTAATTTTTGGATTAATTGGAATCTATGTTAGCTCTGCCTTTGTAAGATTAGAAGTATTTGCATCATTATCTTTGATAATTTTAGCTTCTATTGGTTTGTCCATGCTTGTAAAAAATGTTTTAAATAATACAGAAAGTAAAAAATATAAAAATTTACTTGTTAAATCTTCATTTTTTGCAGGAATAATTATTCTTCTAGTAATTCCAATTTCTTTTCCAGAAGGTGGTAATTGGATTACTGCTAGTAAAACTCCTCCTACAATTCTTAATGGTGGTTCTGCATATCCAGTAAGTACAAATGATTGGCTAGAATCCATGGAATGGATAAAAAACAATACTCCTAAAGATGCTGTAATTGCATCATGGTGGGATTATGGATATTGGATATCTACTTTAGGAGAAAGAGCAACGATTGCAGATAATGCTACATTATCTACTGTTGTTATTCAAAATCTAGCAAAAATGCTAATGAGCTCCCCAGATCACGCATGGAAAATGTTGATGGATATGCAAGCTGATTACGTAGTAGTTTTTGTTGCTGGTCAAAGATTAGGAGTAGATAATGAAGATCAAGCACTCTATGTATTACAAGGTGGTGGAGATGAATCAAAAAAACAGTGGTTCATACGGATTGCCGAGGAACCTTTGCCAAAATTTTTAGAATCTGATGGTATGAGTGGTAATGAGCATTTTTGGAATGAAACTATGTTAGGTAAAATGTTCCCATTTACTCCATTAGCTTATGTCAATTTCCAAACTAATCAGCAATCTGCAACTTATCAACCGGGATTTACTCCAGTATATGTAAAAGATATTAAATATCCATCAGATAGTAACGGTCCATTAAGATTAGTTCATGCATCCCCAAGTTTTGATATAGGAAAGGGTCAACCTATGATCAGTGTATTCATTTATCAAGTAAACAAAGATTATGTTCCAACCAATTAATTTTCTAATTATATCTTTCAGCTAATCTATATCTCATGTATTTATCATCTGGTGAAAACTTAGCTGGATGTGCTGAAATCGTCTCTTCATTACATAAAGGACATTTTTCTTTAAGTGAATAATGATTGCATTTTAAACACTTTCTCAATTGGAATCTCATTTTAGTTCTCTCTTGTTTTTTTAGATTCTTCTCTAGTGAATTTGAACAAGCCTTTCTTTTTTTCTATATTATCCTGAATTTCTACTAATATTGGTTTTAATGTTTTTTCAGCAGATTTAAAATCTTCTGCAGTAATAGATAATCTATATTTTGGAGCACCCAAATATGTAATATCTATTGTAGGATCTTTTTTTGTAGCATCTAAAAGTGCTTTTTTAATAATTTCAACTCCATCTGATTTATTATTTGTAATTTCCATAATTCCTCTGATTTCTACTGAAGGTAGTTTAATTTTAGAACATATTTCTTCAATTACTGATGCTGTTTTTTTTGGAAGTTTTAACTCTTTTATTGATTCTACTCCGTTTCTTGCAATTTCAATAAATGCATCATACACGGAATCAAATTTAGAATAAATAATATCTTCTAATTTCTCAATATCTTCGTCTGAGAGATTTCCTTTTTCTTTAACATTTTGCAGTAATGTTTTTCCTTTTTCAAATTTCTTAACTTCTTTTAGTTTTTGCTTTTTTTGATCCTTTGATACCTGTTTTAATGATAGATCAATATCCCCTCTATCGGAATTTACTTTTTTTACTAGTAGAACTTTTTTCTCACCATCTTTTACAAATTTACTAACTGATCTAATCCAACCAGGAGCAATTTCTGATATGTGCAAAAATCCTTGAATATCATTATATTCATCTAGTGTAACATATGCCCCATGATCCATGACTTTGGTTATTGTAGCAAGAACAATTTCTCCCTGCTCTGGCATCTCTTGAACTTCAGTAGACATTTCTTCTAAATTTCTTTTCTGTATAATTTAATGTTGCTAGTTAGAAATCAATTCCTTTTTTTGCTTTTATTCCATGTTGAAAGGGATGTTTTATTTCTCTCATTTCTGTGACTAGATCTGCTAATTCAACAATTTCATCTTTAGCATAATTTCCAGTAAGCACAAGATCTAGGTTCTTTGGTTTTGATTTAATCAAACTAATTACATCTTCAAGTTTTACCAAACCTAAATTTATGGCATAGTTTATCTCATCTAAAATTATGATATCGTACTTTCCAGATTGAATTTTTTCAGTACTTATTTTAATTGCCTCTTTTGCTATTCTTTCATGTTCTTCTTTGGAGATCTTATCATCTATAATCCCAACAAATCCTTTGCCAATAGCTACCATTTCAAATTCTGGCTCTAGCCTCTTTGATGAATACATTTCACCATAATGCCATGAACCTTTGATGAATTGTATCATACATGTCTTTTTTTCATAACCGGTTGCTCTTAATGCAATTCCTAGGGCAGCAGTAGTTTTTCCTTTACCTTTTCCAGTGTATATTATAGTTAATCCCTTTTCATCCATGATTAATTCATAAATTATCCAAGTAAAAACATTGAGTATTATTTGACACTAATGAATCAATTTAAATAAAAACTAATTCTAGTGATACGAATTGAAAATTCCTCGAATTACTTTAGCTGGAGTTACAAGTGGTGTTGGTAAAACATCAATAACATGTGCCATTATCTATGCTTTACAAAAGAAAGGATTTTCAATACAACCATTCAAAGTCGGTCCTGATTATATCGATCCAAGTTATCTTTCAAGTATTTCAAAAAAAGAAGCATTTAATCTTGATGTGTGGTTGATGAGGGAAAAACAACTAATTGAGAGCTTTGTCTCTAATTCTAAATCCGATATTTCTGTAATTGAAGGAGTAATGGGATATTATGATGGGTTTGGAGGAAATTCAAATTATGCAAGTACTCATCATGTTGCATCTATCATAAAATCACCTGTAATTTTGATATTAGACGCAAGCAAGACATCTAGATCAATTGCAGCAACAGCAACAGGATTTCAGAAATTTCACAGAAATTCTAGAATTTCAGGACTTATACTAAATAAAATTGGTAGTAAAAAACATGAAACTCTATGTAGACAAGCACTTGAAAAAACAAACCTTCCAATTATAGGAGTAATTTATAAAAATTCAGAACTAAATTTTGAATCTAGGCATCTTGGATTAATTCCAGCTAAAGAAAAAGATTTAAAATCAAAAATTGAAAAAACATCTAAAATAATTTCAAATTCACTTGATATTGACAAGATTATTCAAATTATGAAAAATCCATTTCCACTCCCAAATAAATCGAAAATTTTATTAAAAAAGCCAAAAACCACAATTTCTATTGCATTTGATGGTTCGTTTAATTTCTATTATCGTGGTAATTTGGAAGCACTAAGACGTGAAGGCGCAGAACTAAAGTTTTTTAGTCCTATACATGATAAAAAACTTCCAAAATCTGATGGTATTTACATTGGTGGTGGATTTCCTGAAATTCTTGGTAATCTACTTGAAAAAAATCATTCTATGAAAAAAGCAATAAAAAAAGCATCTGAAGAAAACATTCCAATTTATGCAGAGTGTGGAGGATTAATGTATCTTACAAAATCTATCGATTATGGAAATAAAAAATATAAAATGATTGGTTTGTTTGACGCTGAAACAAAAATGACTAAAAAAATGAAATTAAATTATACCAAAGGTAAAATTATCTCAAAAAATAATATTTCAGATAAATTTCATAATCTACGAGGACATGAATTTCATTATTCAGAATTGGATTCTGTATCTTCTGATTCAAAATTTGCATATGAGTTAGATATTGGCGATGGAATTAAAAATCACAAAGACGGGATGATTCAATATAACACATTAGCATCATATGGACATCTTTATTTTGATAGTTCTAATTATGCTAAAATTTTTGTTAAGAATTGTATTAAAAATTCAGGACGATAATTCTGCTCTTACAAGCTTATAGAGTGCATTGATTATTGCAGATGCTGAAGAACTACCTCCTTTTCTTCCCTTATTTGTAATAAATGGAGTATTTTCTAATCTACTAAGTTCTTCTTTTGATTCTGAGGCACAAATGAATCCAACTGGAATTCCTATGATCAACGCTGGTTTTACAATACCTTCTTTTACCATCTTTATTACTTCCATAAGGGCAGTAGGGGCATTGCCAATAGCTACTATCCCTCCATCAATATCTGACAGTGCTGCTCGCATTGATATTTGAGATCTAGTCTTATTTTCTTTTTTTGCAATCTCCATTATTTTTGGATCTGAAATATTACAAATTATCTTATTTTGAAAGTCTTTGGGATTTTGCTTATTCAAACCACCGATAACGCCATTTACATCAACTACGATACTACATCCGTTCTTTAAGGCTGTCATTCCATTATGAATTGCATCTTTATGAAATATCACTTTGTTATCTCTTGCAAAATCAAAGTCTGCAGTTGAATGAATTATTCTTCTAACGATGGGCCATTCTTTTTCATTATAATGATGAGTACCAATTTCATCATCAATCATTTGCATACTCGCATCTTCGATAGATTGACCTCTTTTAGTTTGCATTTTCTACCTCCTTTGCTCTTTCTAATATCAAATCTATCATTTTTTCATCAGTTCCTAAATGTTTTGTAATGTATGTATTTTTGATACTAGAGTTTTTTAGTGCAGGTAAAAGATCATTGTTGATATCAGTTTTGACATGTGCACCTTCATGTAAGAAATAAAATACAATTATGAGTATCTCTGGATTATTTTTTTCACAATTCTTAATACCTTCTACAATATCTGGCTGTTCTATCTCTAACCAACATCTACTCACATTTCTATAATTTGCTTTTAGTCCATCTACAACATAATCCATTGACATTTGGGCATTGGGATCTTTGCTACCATGCCCAATAATTAATACATCAACATTCTTTTTTGGAACTGTAATATTATTTTCTTGTATAGTTGAAGATATTCTATTTTCAACCAAATTAATCAAAGTTTTATGCATACTCATTGGTTTTGTGACCACAAATTTTACTTTGGTATCTTTTTGAAATTTCATTACATCTGTAACGGCATTTTTTACTTTCTTACCAGGATACAGAAAATATGGAACTATTGTTAAATGATCGATATCTTGTTTTAGACATTTTGCAATACCATCTTCAATATATGGTGGTTCTACTTCAAGAAAACAATATTCTGTGAAAACATAATTTCCTTTTGATTTAACTGCATTACAAATTACTTCTAATTCTTCAGATGCCTCTCTTTCTCTACTGCCTCTATCAATTAGTAAAAATCCACGTTTCAATCTATTATCCTCGCTATGGCTATAGTCAAATTTGGGGGAAATTTCTGTTTTTCAACAATTAATTTACCTCCAGAAACTTTTATGGCTGCAGCCTCTGATACACTAGCTGTTCCTTCAAAAGCTTTGACAGTATCAGAAGGATTAGGTGTCGAAACCTCTGCTAAATCTTCTCTGTTAACATATTCCACAGTAATCCCCATTTCTTTTCCAATATCAACCAGTCCCTTAACATCTTCAGGTTTTTTAATTGAAACTAATTTTGAAATAGATTTTTCACTCAGTTTGAATTTCTGTAAACAAAAGTCTAAACCCTCCTTGATGTTTTCCTTAGATGTATCCCAATGCAATCCAATTCCTACCACAAGACTTGGAGGTCTGTAGACTACAGAATTTTTGAGAAAATCTCCTTCTAAGACTTTATCAGAAATTATGAGATATCCCTTAGAGTCAGATTTTTCCATTTCTTCTAAACTATGATAAATTTTTACATTTTTTGGAAATTCTTTCATCCAATTTCTATTGCCTACATCTTGAAAAATTCCAATCTTTTCTTCATTTATCATAAACGCACTGATTTTAGTAACAGTTGAATCATCTTCTATCTTCCAGCCAAATTCTCTTCCCACCAGATCAACTGCAATTGTTTTATTTACATCTGCTGCAGTAGTGATTACTGGTGTAGCATTAATCTTTTTAGCAATTATCTCCGTTAATTCATTTGCTCCCCCTAAATGTCCTGATAACACGCTAATTACAAAACTTGTTTTATCGTCAATAACAATTACAGCCGGATCTGTTTTTTTATCTTTCAAATACGGTGCAATTAATCTAATTACTGCACCTAAAGAAAATAAACAAATTATTGCATTGTTGTTTTTAAATAATTCAACAATTTTTTGTGATGTAGAGTCTGAATACCATGCTATCTCTTTATTGCTGTCTGAAAATTTAGATGGCGCAAAAATTTCCCAATTTGGAAAATGTTCTTTTAATTCTATTCCTATTTTTATCCCGTTTTTGGTAATTGCAAGAACTGAAACTTTATCCACAGTTAAAATCTCTCAAATTAAATAAAATACCTTGCTACTAGAACTTTCTAGCCAAAATATTTCCGTCAAAATCAAATAATATCACATCCAGTGGGACCTTTTCTTCAGAATGTTTTCTCATATGTTGATATGTTTCATTGCATATTTCGTCAAAAAAGCCTTTTACATTATTCTCTATTACAATTTCAGACACATGCCTGGCTGTATTTGCTTTCTTAATGTTCTCAATGATCTTTTCACTAGCATTACATTTTCTCGCTAATTCTGCTAAGAAATTCATATCAACTTTGGAACCTTTAACATGTGTCTGTTTTACCCCTGCAGCCATTTTAGCTAATTTTCCAATAAATCCTACAATGTATGCTTTTTTGATATTTTTTCTAGCACATTGTTGTATTGTGTATCCAGAAAAATCTCCCATTTGTATAAAACAATGTTCTGGTAAATCGACAATTTTTTTTGCAAAATCCTCACTTCTTCCCCCTGTAGTAAGAACAACTATGTCATTACCCATTGCAATTGATACATCCAGATTTTGTCTAATCGAAGCTGCATAAGATGCAGTTGAAAATGGTATTACGATTCCACTTGTTCCTAAAATTGAAATTCCATTCAAGATACCAATTCTTGGATTATCTGTTTTAGGACCTAACTCTCGTCCTTTTGGTACAGAAATTATTACTTTGACTCCTGTTTTCAAATTATGTTTATCCAAAATTTCTTTCAAATTTTCTTTAATCATTTTTTTTGGTACTGGATTAATTGCAGCCTTGTTTAATTCAAGACCTAGTCCTGGTTTCGTTACAATTCCAACTCCTTCTCCACCATCAATATCTATGTCATTGAATTTTTCAGTCAATGATAAATCAACTATTATTTCTGCACCGTGAGTGACATCAGGATCATCACCTCCATCCTTAATCACAGAACATGTAGACTTGTTTTTATCAAATTGACATTGATTAATCTGAATTTTGATAAAACTACCTTTAGGTAATTTAACATCAACACTTTCAATTTTTGATTGATTAATTATGGATATTAATCCTGCTTTAGCTGCTGCTGTTGCAGAAGTACCCGTAGTATATCCAGTTCGAAGATTTTCTTTTTTTATTTCTTCCACGATAATCATGCCTAATTTGATGTATTAACTCTTCTTTGATTCGTTTGGAATCTTACTTTTTGAGACTAGAAATTATACTGAAATTTCTTGCGTTTCCAATTAGATTTCTTTAGATTATATTTAAAATAAAAGATACAGGGTTTATGGAAAAAAATATGCAAGTTGTTGTAACTGGTGCTAGTGGATTTATAGCAAAAAATCTCAGAAAATACCTATCTGATAATAATATAAAATTAATCTCAATTTCAAGACATGATTTTAAAAACGTTAAAAATGAAACAAAGTTCATTACAAAAAACTATGATGAAAAAATTTTTTTATCAAAATTAAAAAATTCGGATGCATTAATTCATTTAGTTGGAATTGGAAAACAGACAATTTATAACGATTACAGTCAAATTAATATCGAACTTACAAAAAAAATAATTAATTTATGTAAAAAATCAAAAATCAAAAAAATAATTTATCTTAGTGGCTTGGGTGTTTCTGAAAATACATCATTAGGATATTTTATTTCAAAGTTCAAGGCTGAGAAACTGATCGTGGATTCTAAACTCGATTATACGATATTTCGACCTTCTTATATTGTTGGTAAAGATGACTATCTTACAAAATATCTTAAAAAACAAATTAAAACAGGTCAAATTAAAATTCCTGGTTCAGGCAATTATTCAATTCAACCTATCTACATAGATGATGTTACTAAAATTATTTTTAATGCTTTAACCAAAAAAATTTTTAGTAAAATAATTTTAGATCTTGTAGGTTCTGAATCGATCACTTTTCAAAAATATGTCAAAGAATTTTCTCGTGGAACCAATACTAAAATTAAAAAAATAAATCTTGAAACTGTTTATCGCGAATCTATTTCTAATCCTGATAGTGAATTTGGAGTAGATGATCTAAACTTGTTAATTGGTGATTTTAAAGGAGATTATAAAAAACTAAAAAATATCTCTAAAATTGAATTTTCTTCTATACTAAAACTTCTAAAGGCCGGCAGCCTTCTTTAATACGTCAGCTTTGTCTGTTTTTTCCCAAGTAAATTCAGGCTCATTTCTACCAAAATGTCCATATGCTGCTGTCTTTCTATAGATTGGCCTTTTCAAATCTAATTGTGAAATAATTCCAAATGGTTTCATGTCAAAATTCTTTCTAACCAATTCTTCAATTTCTTTTTCTGGAATTTTACTGGAACCAAACGTATTGACATATAACGAAACTGGCTCGGCAACTCCTATAGCATATGCTAATTGAACTTCACATCTTTCAGCAAGATTTGCTGCTACAATATTTTTGGCAATATATCTGCACATATAACATGCTGATCTATCTACTTTTGATGGATCTTTTCCAGAAAAAGCCCCCCCACCATGTCTTCCAAACCCACCATAACTATCTACAATTATTTTTCGTCCTGTAAGTCCAGAGTCTCCATGTGGACCTCCAATTACAAATTTTCCTGTTGGATTAATATGAATTTTAATTTGGTCATTCCAAAGATTTCCTAAAACTGGCTTGATTACTTTATCTATGATTTCTTTTGATATCTGTTCTTGTGTTATTTCAGGTGCATGTTGAGTTGAAATAACTATTGTTTCAATTTTTGTTGGTTTATTATTTTCATATCTAACAGAAACTTGTGATTTACCGTCAGGTCTAACCCATGGTAAAACTTTGCTTTTTCTAACTTCGGCAAGTTTTTGTGTTAATTTATGTGCAAGTAATATTGGCATTGGCATTAGTTCTTTTGTTTCATTGGAAGCATAGCCAAACATCAATCCTTGATCACCTGCTCCTTGCTCTTTTTCCTTAGTTGCAGTTACACCCTGACTAATATCTGGACTTTGAGAATGAAGTCTTAATGTAACTTGACAAGATTCAGTATCAAACATCAAATCTTTATTGTCATATCCTATTTCTCTAATTATTTTTCTAACTAAGGCCTCTTGAGATTTCTTGTCAAAATCTGCATTTGAGGTTACTTCTCCAGCAACTGCAACAAAATCTGTGGTGACCATTGTTTCAACTGCTACTCTGGAATCAGGGTCTTGTTTGAGAAATTCATCTAAAAATGCATCTGAAATTTGATCACATATCTTATCAGGATGACCTTCAGTAACTGATTCTGATGTAAATAGAAAATTATTAGTCATAACCCCTAGAGTTCGTTTTCTAGTTTGATAAACAGTACATTATTGCCTCTAACAATCACTCGACCATAATTTGCAATCACTTTACCGTCGTGGAATTCTTCTGCATCAGTCATGATTAAATTCATGTATGAATCAACATTATCCATTTTTCCTTTGTATTCAACTTCATTTTTCAGCCTTACAGTAACTTTCTTCTTAGTACTTTTTTGAAGAGTTGTTAATGGCCTTTTTGCACTACTAGTTTGTGACACTAATTATTCACTTGTTTTGCTTACGTTGTTTTCTAGAATAAAAGCCTTGCCTCTTTTGTGAATTATGAAATTCTTTAAATTTTTTCATCATTTTTAGATGATTAACTAAATGATCTCTACAGGATTACAAAAATTAGACGATTTTTTATCTGGTGGAATACCTAATGGTGTAATTACTGACATTTATGGGGCAAGTGGAACTGGTAAAACTCAACTATTATTTCAAATCTGTATTAATGCAATAAAAAATGGAGGTAATGTTCTTTATCAAGATACAACAGGTAGTTTCAGACCTGAACGAATTCTTGAAATTCAGAAACAACAAAATTTAACATTTGATATTCTTGAAAAAATAACAGTTTCAAGAATTACTAATACTTCAGAACAGATCAAATCCATTGATATCATGAATGCATCAAACTTTTCCCTGATTGTAATTGATAATATCACTGATTTGTTTTCATACGAATATTCAAAAGATGATAAAATCTTTGCAAAAAATTCTATATTTGTCAAATACATTCATAATCTTTCGCTTGTTGCAATCAATAAAAAAATCCCTGTTATTATTACTAATATGATTAGAAACATAGATGGTATGGAAATGGAAAATATGAGAACAGCAATTGATCCATTCACACATATTAAAATAAAACTCACAAAAACATCTTCAAAATTTCATGCAGAAATAAAATGGCTTCTTCATCAGATCCAATTTTATTATAAGATTATTCCTGCAGGTCTATCTGATTATCCTGAAGATATTTAACTATCAATCATAAAGTTTAGCAATGGCAGGAATATTTGATTCAATTCCAATAATCACTGTAGTATTATTTGTACTTGGCCTAGCTGGCGTAATAGTTTATGAAAGATCCCGATCAAATACAAAAGAATCAATTTCCTGATTCTGTAATTGACTCACTGTTTAATTATTTTGGATTTACTAATCTTACTGAAATTCAGAAAAAAGCGTCTCCTATAATTTTACAAAAAAGAGATTGTTTAGTAATTGCCCCTACCGGTTCAGGTAAAACAGAATGTTCAGTAATTCCAATTTTTTCTCTAGTAAAAAAATCAAAAAAACTCGGAAAAATTAAAGTTCTTTACATTACTCCATTACGAGCACTTAATCGAGATGTTTTTAGAAGGATCATAAAATACGCTCAACATTCTAACCTTTCAATTGAAATCCGGCATGGTGATACTACTCAAACCGCAAGACGAAAAATCACTGAAAACCCTCCTGATATTTTAATAACAACTCCTGAAACTTTGGTTATTCTTCTTACACAATTAAAGATGTTAGATGCATTATCTGAACTCGAATGGATTGTTATTGATGAAGTACATGAACTCCTTGCTAGTGAACGAGGATCTCAACTATCATTAAGTATAGAACGTTTACAACTTAATTCAAATCACTGTCTCACTAAAATTGGACTATCTGCAACAGTTGGTAATTTTGAAGAGGCTGGTAAATTTGTAGTAGGGACTAAACGAAAATGTCAGATTATCAGAGATACCTCTGTTCGAAAATATGATGTTGAAGTAAAATTTGTCAATGGAACAATTTCAGATGTTGCAGATAAAATAATCGAGCATGTTTCAGAACTAAATTTAGATTCCCCTATACTTCTTTTTACTAACACCAGAGGCGAAGCTGAATTTTTAGCTTCCATATTAAAAGAAAAATCATCTATTAACATAGAATTACATCATGGATCATTATCAAAGGAAGTAAGAGAAGATACAGAGATTTCATTAAGAGAAGGAAAACGTGGAATTGTGGTTTGTACGTCTTCACTTGAATTAGGATTAGACATAGGTTCAATTGAATTAGTCATTCATTATGGTTCTCCTAGACAAGTATCAAAATTAGTTCAAAGAATTGGTCGTAGTAGACATAATAGAGATGCTTCTGCTAAGGGACTAATAATTACAAACAATTCTGATGATGAATTTGAAGCAAGAGCAATACTTGATCGTATCAAAGAAGGTTCTATTGAAGAACAAAAAATTCATGATGGCTCTCTTGATGTGCTTGCACATCATCTTGTTGGAATGACTATGCAATTAGGAGAGATTCCTGTAAATCAAGCATTAGAAACCGTAAACAATGCGTACCCATTTAGAAATTTACAGTTAGAAGATTTGGTTGATGTTTTAGATTTACTTGATTCTAATTATTTGATATTCTTTGATAGAACAAAAATGACATTTTGGAAAAAAGGTCGTTCTTTTAAATATTATTTTGAAAATCTTTCCACAATTCCTGATATTCTTAAATTCAAAGTATTTGATAGTGTTGGAAAAAAAATTATCGGTACATTAGATCAAAGATTTGTAGGTGATTTTGGAGATTCTGGAAATATTTTTGTTTTAAAGGGTTTACAATGGAGAATACTTAATGTGGATGAAAAATCATTTTCAGTAAATGTTGAACCATTTAGAGGAGGTGGTATAACTGTTCCATACTGGGAAGGAGAAAACATACCTATTGATTACAATACTGCAAAAAAAGTTGGAGCATTTCGTAGCAAGGTAAAAAATGGCACATTGAAATTAATTAATAAAACCATTGAGGAATTAAATTTTAATGAAATTCCAGATGAAAAAAATATCATTATAGAATCTAGTCGTTCACAAGGTTCTATTGTAATACATTCTTGTTTTGGTACTAAAGTTAATTCAACTTTAGCTACTTTGCTTTCATCTATGATATCTTCTATGTTGGGTTCCATAGTTGATTCGCGTTCAGATGGGTATAGAATAGTATTATCTTCTAGGTCACGTATTTCTGAAAAACTTTTCATTGACATCATAAAAGATAATTATGATCTTTATTCAATTATTACTGCATCTTTGACAGGAACACATAATGTAAATTGGAAGACATGGTGTGTTGCAAAAAAATTTGGAATAGTTGGAAGAGGGGCAATTTATGAAAAAAAATCAGCCCGATTTTTATATGAGAGATATGCAAAAACATCTCTTGTAAAAGAAGCATTACGTGAATTATTTCATGATAAATATGATCTTCAAAATACTGATAAAATATTAAAAAAAATTAGAGACAATGAAGTTCTAATTACATGGTTAGAAATAGATAAATTTTCAAAATTGGCTGAACCAATTTTAGATCATACATCCAAATATTATTCAGCACCTGCTAATCTTGATAAGGGTATTATTGATCTTGTAAAAGCTAGATTAGCAAAGACAAAGCACCGTCTTATCTGTGCACGATGTGGAAAATGGGAAAGAGTAATGGAAACAAATGAGGTAAAAAATGAATTGTTCTGTCCTTATTGTAAAGCTCGACAAATAACAGCTACTTTTTACTCTGACTATGATCTTCCAAAAATAATACGAAAAAAATTTGAAGGAAAAAAACTAACTTTAGATGAAAAACATCGGTTTGATCGAGCCTGGAAAGTATCTTCTTTAATAGAAAATTTTGGAAAAATTGCAGTAACTGTAATGTCTGGATATGGAGTAGGAGCTGATACTGCTGCTAGAATATTACGAAATATGATAGATGACGAACACATCTTTAAGCAAATTTATGAGGCAGAAAGACAATACGTTGTAACGCGTGGATTCTGGGATTCTTAATTTTTCTTTGTAATTTTAGAAAATGCAGAAAGAGTTAATTCAACTCGTCCTTCCAAACCTGCTTTAGCATTGACCCCTGTTATTGAAATTATTTCTCCCAGTTCACATTTTTCTATTAATCTAGCTTGATTTCTCCATCCCTTAACCCAAATTTGACCTGTATCGTCTTCAACAAACATCTCTGATAATAAAACAGATTCTCCAGACTTGGTTTGAATTTCTCTTCTTTCAGGAATTTTTAATACTATAGCTTCAATACAAAAATTTCCATCTACTTTAACTTCATTAATTTTTGTTCTTAACTGTGATAATGATGGTAATGATACATCATTTTCCAATTTTCTTACAAATGAATTATTATCTAATGTAACAGAATTTCCATAAACTTTTGTTGGCATGCATTCAATTACATCTCCTTCATTGCAAATACTTGTGGAATTTGAATTATCCATGATGTTGTAAATATTTTTTTTATTATCTACACCCAAAATCATATTCTTTCCATTTTCTGTAGTTACAATTGAAAGAATTCTTACTATTACAGGTTCTGCTTCTTTACCTCCATCAATTTCAATTAAAGTTGAATCATTTCCATGAATCTCTAATCCTTGATTTCCATTTTTTATGTTAATTCCAAGTAATCGTACTTTAGCACCATTAGAAATCATATTGGGAATATCAGATTCATCTTTTCCCCATAAAACAACTCTAAGCGTAGTTCCGTCCTTACCTTTTAATCTCATTCTCAGTGCTTTTCCAGGTTGACCTCGAGAATTTGTAAATTCCATACTACTTACGATACCATCTATCGTTCCAGAAATAACAAGATCTTTTTGACCTTCATGTAATTCACTAATATCTTTTGTAATTTTATCTATAGATGGAATGTCACTTTTTTCATTTGTTATTTCAATATTAGATCCTGAACCTATGTTGATAGTTGGAGAACCGCTAAGATCTGATTTTACATATGCCTTGATAATTTTGATCAAATCACCAGGTTTTATATTTTCAATTCCAGGTAGATTTGCTTTATCATCCCATAATTTTACGCTAGCTGTGGAATTTGTATCATAAACAGTCATGGTTCTGAGATAAAATGGTGAACCATCTTTGCGAGAAAATTGTTTGGCAGGAGATACGTTAAGAACTCTGGTTTCTAGAGAAATTTCTTTAGCACCTGCATAGAGATCCTTTAAACCCATTTCAACTTTTAATGGTCCTGATAATGAAATTCCAAAATCAGACGCAATCAAAAATAAAGCGCCTTGATCTGTTAGATAACCTGCACCTATCTTCTCTTTTTTATGTTTAATTTGCTCTTCAATATCTGCTCTAGTTAATTCCGGTTTTTGTTCTAGTAATTTATCTATAAGACTATCAAATTCTGACAATTCATAGTTTGTAAATCAGTTGTATTAATAAAAATTTCATTATTGCAAAGTATTATGTGTATATTCTTTTGATCGCAAATCGTAAGATTTTTTTGTTAATTTTAATAATTCATATCTAGATTATAGAAATTGCTTCATTAACTAAATTAGTGGGAAGATCGCATTCTTTTCATGTCATGTATTGTTGTTGAACATTTGTCAAAATCATATGGATCACTCATTGCAGTTGATGATGTTGTTTTAGCAGTAAAATCTGGTAAAGTTTTTGGATTTTTAGGTCCAAATGGCGCAGGTAAATCAACTACAATCAAACTTCTAACTACGTTAATTCCACCGTCAAATGGTTCTCTGACAATTTTAGGAATAAATGCAATTGAAAACCCATTACAAGTTCGTCATAAAATTGGAGTAGTTTTGCAACAGCCTAGCTACGAACCAACATTAACGGTGGAAAAATCTCTTGATAAATATGGTATGATGTGGAATGTTCCAACAAATGAACGCAAAAAAAGAAGAGAAGAACTCCTAAAAGATTTTGATCTAATTGATATACGTAAGAAAAGAAACGAAGATCTATCTATAGGCCAGAGAAGAAGGGTTCAGGTAGCACGTGAATTTATGCACGATATGGAACTTTTATTTCTTGATGAACCAACTGTAGGATTAGATCCCAGTGCTAGAAGAAAATTATTAGATTACTTAAAAAACAAAGCTAAAACAGGTTTAACAATTTTTTATACTACGCATATTCTTAGTGAAGCTGAATATCTTTGTGATGAAATAGCTATTATTGATAAAGGAAAAATTCTTACAGTCGATACACCTGAGGCACTAAAAAATAGATTTGGAAATAAAAAAACAATAAAAATTCATTTACTTGAAAAACAAAATAAAATTACAACTTTTCTTGCAGGAATTGCTGACTGCAAAATTGATTTTGATAATGGAACTAATATAATAATACATTCAGAACAATCTGAATTAGTTTTATTACAAGTTCTACGAATTTTAAATGAAAATAAAATTGAAATAGAAGATCTTTCGGCAGTCCCTACAAATCTAGAAGAGATCTTTTTAAAAATGGTGAGTGATAATGCATCCAATAATTAGACTTGTTAATAGAAACTTAACAATATCCATTAATCCTGGATTTTTAATCTGGCAAGTAATTTTTCCTTTAATCTACATTTTTGTTGCAGGCTATGCATATACATCATTAATTGATCAAGTTCCTTTTGGTGACAAAAATATTAGTTATCCGACATTTTTGGCAACTGGTATGATTGGATTTAATATTATGAATAGTACTCTTATTTCAGGAATAATAATTTGGAATGATAGGAGACATGGTATGTTTGAGCAAATAATGTCTGGGCCATTTACACGATCTGATTATATTTTAAGTAATATTTGCACTATTGGAATTGTAGGTTTGGTAAGTGCATCATTAATTGCACTTGTTGGATATCCTGTATTTTTTGAATCAATTGAATTCACTATTATTACAATTCCTCTGATTATCTTTGCTGCGATTGTTGGTTCTGTTTTGTTTGGTTCAATAGCCTCTATAATTTCTACTCGACTACGTTCTAGCGAAGGATTTAATGTAATAATCAATACTGTTTTTCTGTTCTTTGCTTTTGTTAGTACTGCATTTTATCCCTCATCTGGTTCCCCAGAACCACTTAGAACCATTTTTTATCTAAACCCTCTTACCTATTTGGTAGATGTTATACGTGGTGGTATTTTTGGTAATATTACTGAATTTGTAATTATCGAAATGATTGTTTTAGTAGTTATTGCATCAGTACTTTTTATAATTGCAACAAAATTACTTACAAAACTAGATTTTTAGCTATTAGTATTTTTAATATCGCTAAAACTCTTATACATACTATTTATTTTTTTAATAATATCTAAATTATCATATTTCATTAAACTTAGATTTGGTATAATACAATGTCCTCCTATTATTCCTGGATACATCTTAGGTCTATTTCCTAAATTTTCATGAATTTCATCTGCAAATTTCCACATCTCATCAAAATCTACTTTTTCTGTATCACAAATCATTTTAGTGATCTGAGCATAATTAATTAACCACCCATAATATGTTGTATCAACTAAAATTTTTGCTAATTCAGCAGTTTTAGTTGTAGACATCCATTGTATTTTTTGGAATCTTTTCTCTAAGCTTGATTTAATTTTAGGGTTAATTTCTTTTTTATCGGATGAGATAAATTTTGTATATTTTTTTATATCTTCTAAAAATCTTTCATGTACTCCACGTACAGGTGAAAATAAAACTGGTATCTCAACTCTATCTTGAATATGTTTTGTAGTACCTGGTTCTACAGTTGAATGAATAATGACAACTTGCAAGTCCGAAATTTTTTTTATCCAATTTATTGTTATTTCACTAAATTCGTTTAATTCTCCTGGAAGACAAATATGTAGATATTCTGGATTTTTTATTAGATTATTTTCAGAATAGTTTCTACATTTTGATTTATCACTATCTATTCCTACACAATCAAACCCACGCTCAACAAGTAACTCAAAAAGAGTAGATCCAACTTCACCCATTCCTAAAATGATATCTGTCATTTGTTACCCTCTGAAAATTCACAGTATTATATTCGTGTTACAGTTGATATTTTTTTAAATGGTAGCCCTGCCCAGACTCGAACTGGGGTTAAGGGCTTCAAAGGCCCCTGTGCTTGACCGCTACACTACAGGACTATCAAAAAGGAGCAACTTGATTCCCCTAATGAACTTTTTATTTGCTTGAATTTCTACCTAAAACCAATTCATAATTACTCTTTGATAATTTGAATTAGTTTTTGAATAGGATCTTCCATACTGTCGGCAATTTTTCTTGCTCTTTTTTTGGAATTATTATCTGAAGTTTCAAGGAATTTTCTAATAATTTTAGTAATTTTTTTAGGATTTGTTTCTCTATTTACAAGATTATTTTTTACTAAAAAATTTTCAACTATATTAGGTACTGCATTATATGAAATAGTTGGAACTCCAAGTAAAGCTGACTCTGCTGTCATAGTGCCACCTGAACCTAGAAAAATATCTGTATGCTCTAACAAATGTTTTCCATCAAATGACATTTTCATAATACCTGCCTTTTTACCGAATATTTTTTTTAGATTTTTAATTTGTTCGGAATATCTTCCAAGAATTACAATATTTTCACTATCAAATTCTTTTACAATTTCGTTTATTATTGGTATTATTTGTCTTGATTTAGATGTATACGCTGCTTGCTCTTCTTCTACTCTGATCAAAATATTTTTTTTATTATTATTTTTAAATGGTAGAGATTTTTTTTGCTTGCTATTTCTTTTTATCGTTACTGATGCATCAATTGCTTTGTATGGAATAATGTCTTTTGAATCTATGCCATATTTTGAAAATTCTTTTTTAGGTATTATCCAAGGAATTAACAATTTTTGAATTAATGGCAATGTTAACTTCATCACTGCATTAGCATGTGGTGAATCACAAAATGCAATATGTCTTATTCCCATACCAAATGAAACTCTTGCGGCTTCAGGAGAACAGAAGCTAATTACCATATCTGGAGAAAATTTATCAATTAACAAAGATAGCTTTCTTATTCGGTTAATACTGGCCTCAAATTTGTCATATTTTTTACCTCCACCATGCTTTCCGACATAAATTAGGTCAATTTTTCGAATTTTTGCTAGTTTTGAGACTTCATCATATGATCGAGATGTGCATAAAATATTGTGATTTTTCCTCAGTCTCTCAATTATTGGTTCTGAAAACAATAATTGTTTAGGAGTTAGAATATCTATCCAAATTTTCAAGTATCTCTCATTATTATGGTAAGTTCAATAAGTTTTTCTTAGTCTAATACTAGGCTTATGTGTAATGGGGGGAGCAAAAGTTGTTGTCTATGGACTCAGTACCGAAGGCTATGCTATTGCATGTCAGATGGCAATCAAGGGAGCTGATGTATACATTATTGACGAATCAACACCATCGGCAATTTCATTAAAAGCAGAAATTGCTAAAACTTATCCAAATGTATCTTCTCTAAAAGAAGATGAGCCATTACTAGCTATGGAGCCAATCGATGTAGCTATTTCAAAAGCTCAATATCTTTTCTTTACTCCAAGAATTAGAAAAACTGGACAAGACATAAAAACTGAAATTCATTCAAAATTTAAAGATGCGACAACATCTTTAAAAAAAAACAGTTCTGTGATTTACACTCTCCCTTCTGGCTTTGGTGGTAATAATGAAAATATTTCACTACTTGAACATGTAACTGGACTTGAGGTTGGAAAACAAATCTCATACTTTTATTATCCATTAGAAGATCTTAATCAACAACCAAAATTCATTGGTTCTTTCAACGGAAAAGAGGATTCTGTATTGGCAGATCTTTTAACAACTGGAAAAAAAGAAAAAAAATTTGTAGCTATTTCTTCTTCTGAACATTTTCATGCAATTAATGTATTGTCTAGATTTGCTAGCCTAAGTAGCATTTTAGAGGTTTGTCGATATGTCCAAGATGATATAACAAAAAACGATCTATCTTCTGATGATTTCCAAGAAATCTTCTTAGACAATATGATTAGTGGGTTATTTGATCTCAAATCACTAGGTTCTTCATTTGAAAGTGCAAATACGCTCATGTATCTTATTAATGGAAGCGTAAAGGGTATTGATGGCTATATTAAGAAATTAATCGATGAAATTCGAACTACACTGAAGAAAAATGATCTAAAAGCTAGTAGGACAAAAATCGCATTATCTTGGACACTTGATCAACATGAAATGCGAGGAGATAAAATTGAAATGTTGCAGAATTTAACTTCTAGATTACGTGATTATATCGGTGACGTTGAAGCATATGAACATCCAAATTCAGATTTATTTCATAGTGACAAAACTACTATTATCGTAGCATGCTCAAAAATAGATTTTGAAAATATAGAAAAAAATAAACAAGATACCAATATTATTGTAATTAAAGCTAATCCCTTATGTGAAATTATTCAATAAGAGTATAAATTAGCTAAAAGATCATTATGGTTGAAATGTTAGATGAAAACAATCCTGATGAGGTCCCAGTTGATGTAATTTCTAAGAATAAAATCAATAATTTATCTGAAGATTTAACAGAAACAGTTAGTGATAACATTACTGTAGATGAATTACAAAATCTTTTGGAAATCGAAAAACAAAAAGTGAAAGATTATGAGGATAAAATTAAACATGTTTTGGCAGATTATCAAAATCTAAATAAAAAAACACAATCTGATATTGAAAAGGGAGTAAATACAAAAATTGAAGAATTTATGTTGGATTTTTTGAAAATTTATGATGATTTTATAAGAGCAAAGCAAGTATTTTCAGAAAGTAAAATAAACACTGATGGATTGGACTCTATTTTGAAAAATATGGATTCATTACTTTCAAAATATAATATAACTCCAATTGATGCATTAGGTGAGATATTTGATCCAAATCTACATGAAGCAATTTCTATAATTGAAGATTCTGAGCTAGATAACAACACAATTGTCAAAGAACTGAGGAAAGGATATATTTCTCATAAGAGAGTTATTAGACCAACACTGGTAGAAATATCAAAAAATAATGGTGAAATTAAATGACTAAAATAATAGGAATAGATTTAGGAACAAGCAATTCGGCTGCTGCCGTGGTAATGGGTGGAAAACCTACTATCATTCCTGCAGCAGAAGGTGCTACTGTAGGCGGCAAGGCATTTCCTTCAGTAGTAGCATTTACTAAAACTGGTGAACTCTTAGTTGGTGAACCAGCAAGGAGACAGGCTGTAACAAATCCTGATAGTACAATTGCGGCTGCAAAAAGAAAAATGGGTTCAGATTATATTTTTAAAATTCAAGATAAAAATTACAAACCTCAACAAATTTCTGCATTTATCCTTCAAAAAATAAAAAAAGACGCTGAAGCTTTCATAGGTGAACCAGTCAATAAAGCTGTAATTACAGTTCCTGCATATTTTGATGATAATCAACGTCAAGCAACTAAAGATGCTGGAACCATTGCAGGTCTAGATGTTGTAAGAATAATAAATGAACCAACAGCTGCATCGTTGGCATTTGGATTAGATAAAACTAAACAAGATATGAAAATTCTTGTCTTTGATTTTGGTGGTGGAACGTTAGATGTTACAATAATGGAAATGGGTGGCGGTGTATTTGAAGTAATGAGTACATCTGGTGATACTCAGTTAGGTGGAACTGATATGGATAAAGTAGTGATTAATTACATTCTTGATGAATTTAAGAAAAAAGAAGGAACTGATCTATCTAAAGATAGTACTGCAATGGCTAGAGTTAGAGAAGCTGCAGAGAAAGCAAAAATTGAGCTTTCAACTATAATGGAAACTGACATTAATCTTCCATTCATCTCTCATGATCCCTCATCTGGTGCAAAAAATCTTGAACTAAGACTAACAAGAGCAAAACTTGATGATTTAATTCGCCCAATTATTCAACGATGTAAACCTTCTATAGAAAAAGCACTTGAAGATGCTAAAATATCAAAAACAGATGTTAGCAAAATTGTGATGGTTGGGGGACCTACAAGAATTCCACTAGTGAAAAAATTTGTTGGGGAAGTACTTGGTAAAGAACCTGAATCTGGAATAGATCCAATGGAAGCAGTGGCTATGGGTGCAGCAATTCAGGCTGGAATTATTGCTGGAGATGTAACTAGTGATATTGTATTACTTGACGTAACACCATTAACATTAGGAATTGAAACTTTGGGTGGAGTAAGAGAGCCATTAATTGAAAGAAATACAACTATTCCAACATCAAAAAGTAAAGTGTTCACTACTGCAGCAGATAATCAGACAGCAGTAACAATTCATGTAGTCCAAGGGGAAAGACCTATGGCAACTGATAATGTTTCATTAGGAAGCTTTAACCTTACAGATTTACCACCTGCACCTAGAGGAATTCCTCAAATTGAGGTAAAATTTGATATTGATGCAAATGGAATAATTAATGTAACTGCAAAAGATCTTGGTACTAAAAAAGAAGCTAAAATCACCATCTCCTCTAACTCAAAATTATCACCTGAAGAAATTGAAAAATTAAAAGAAGATGCAGAAAAATTCTCTGATGAAGATAAAAAGAAAAAAGAAAAAATAGATCTAAGAAATGAGGCTGAAAGTTTTATCTATACAGTTGAAAAACTTGTAAATCATGATCTTAAAGATAAAATTTCACAAGAACAAGGGATCAAAGTCACTGATGCTGTTAAAGAAGTAAAAGAATCTCTTGATAAGGAAATTGAGATTCTTAAACCAAAACTTGATACTTTAAAAACACTAGTAAACGAAATAACGACTGAACTTTACAAAAATTCTGCTCAGCCAAACACAGATCAACAAAACGCTGGAACTGATGGTCAACAAGATCAAGATGATACCCAGCAAAATACTGAATCATCTTCTGATGAAAACAAAAACTAACAAATTCCACCGTTTATACAGCAATTACAATTAAAGGATGATTTATGGCTGCAAAACGTGACTATTACGAGGTTTTAGGAGTCTCAAAAACATCCGCTTCTGATGAAATTAAGGCACAATATAGAAAATTAGCACTAAAATTTCATCCTGATCGTAATAAATCTGAAGAAGCTGGTGAACATTTTAAAGAAATTTCAGAGGCATATGCTGTTTTATCTGATCCTGAAAAAAGAAAGGTTTACGATCAACACGGTCACGCTGGTGTCGATGGAAGATATAGTAACGAAGATATTTTTCAAGGTGCAGGTAGCGACTTTAGTGATTTATTTGGAAGAAGCGGTGGGTTTGATTCTATTTTCGAATCAATCTTTGGTAGAACAGGAGGAACTAGCTATAGGCAACAAAGAGGTTCAGATATTCTATATCAAACTACCATCACTCTTGAAGATGTTCTTCATGGAAAAAAAATGGAGATTGATCTACAAAAAGAAATACAATGTGAAATATGTAACGGGTCTGGATGTAAACCTGGGACAAACAAGAATACATGCTCTACATGTAATGGTCAAGGTCAGGTACGTCAAAGCAGAAGTATGGGATTTGCATCATTTGTAACAGTAGTGCCTTGTTCAACATGTAGAGGACAAGGTTCAATCATCCAAACCCCTTGCAGCGAATGTAAAGGAAACGGTAAGAAAAAAGGCAGCAAAAAAATATCATTTGATATTCCTCCAGGTGTCGATAGCGGTGATTATACTGTTCCAGAAGAAGGCAACGAAATGCCAGGAGGAATAAACGGAGATCTAATTGTTAGAATTAGAGTACAAGCTCACCAAAAATTCAAGAGAGATGATATGGATATTTTTTATGATCAAGATGTATCTATGGTTGATGCCACTTTAGGGCGTGAAATTACTGTTCCAACTTTGGATGGAACTGAAAAAATTAAAGTGGAATCAGGTAGTCAACCAAATACAATCATAAAATTAAAAGGCAAAGGTTTGCCACGCATGAATTCAAAAAATAGAGGTGATCAATACATACGAATTGTTGTTAATATTCCCAAAAAACTCAGTAAGCATCAAAAAAATCTTTTAGATGAATTCCAAAAAGCAGATCAATAGGCAATAAAATTGAAAATAGCTTTAGATGTTGATGGTGTATTGGCAGATGTAATTGAATCATGGCTAATTTACAGTAATAAAATTAGAACTAGTATTTCTAAAGATGATATAACAAATTGGGATTTTTGGAAAAAATTCCAAATTAATAGATTTGATTTTTATGAAGAATTATCCACATGTTGGAAAAACTGGAATACAATTCCTCCAACTGAGGAAAACCTATCAGAAATTACAGAAAATCTTTCAAACATTGGACAAGTTGATATTGTTACAGCTAGGGAACTTGCAACTGATTCTTTTGTAAAAAATTGGCTTAAGCATCATGATATAACTTATCATAATTATGTCTCTGTAATTGATGGTCCTTTGAAAGCTGATTTAGATTATGATGTTTTTATTGATGATTCCCCATTAAATGCAATTAAATTTTTAGAACGGAAAAAGAATGTTTTATTATACTCTCAACCATGGAATCAAAACATTTCTAATCCCAACATCCAAAGAATTTTTACATTATCAGAAGCTGTTGAAAGATTGAAATTATAATTTAGTATCTTTGATTAATTTTCTTATTGTAACTTGATGACCACTTCGTATATGATTTATGTGATGAGTATTTGCTATTTCTTTAATTTTATCGTCACTGTAGAATTTTATGTTATAACGCCCTAGAATCTTTTTACAATTACTACAATAAATCTCTCTAAATTCCATTTTCTATGTAATTTGTTAATCCGATGTATTTTAACTAAAATAGTATAATAAAGAAACTTATTCAGGATTTTCAAAATTCACATTGCGGGAGTCGCCCAGCCTGGTCAAAGGCGTAAGGTTCAGATCCTTATCTTCTAGGAGTTCGTGGGTTCAAATCCCACTTCCCGCATAAAATCAGATACTTGCTAATTTTTTCTTTATATTTTTTAAAAGAAGATTATTTATCATTTCACCAGATGCTTTACCTCTTAATTTCTTCATAGCAATCCCCATAAGTGGTCCTACAGCTCGTTCTTTTTGATTTTTAACAATTTCTTGATTTGTTTCAACTATTTCTGCAATGATTTTTTCCAAATCTAACTCATTTACAACTTCAATCGAAGTATTTTTCATTGCCTCTTCAGTAGTTTTGGCTTTTCCAGCCATAATATTTTCAAAAATAATCTCAATTGATTCTTTGGCAATTCCTCCTATTTCTAATAATTCAAATGATTTTACAATATCCTCATTTTGCAATAAATTAGAATTCAGTCCATTTCTTTCTAAATTAGTAATTGTAGAACAAAGTATTGATGCAACAAATGTGGGATTACATTTAGTTTTTTCAACAATTTTTTCAAACAATTCAATATACCGTGAATCAAAAATTTGTTCTGCAAGTTGTTCATTAATTTCATATTTTATCTGTAATTCTTTGATTGATTCATCCCATGATTTTGGTATGTTTTTTCTTGCATCCTCTAATTCTTTTTTTGAGATTAATATTGGAGGAATATCTGTCTCAGGATACATTCTTGCTGCACCAGGTCTAGGTCTTAGAAATTTTGTCTCACCTATCTGAGTAGCTAATCGTGTATCAATTGGTATGCCTTTATTTTTAATATGTTCAATTCTAAAAATTATTTGATCAACAATGGTATCAATCATTTCAAATGGAATAGCTAAAACTAAAAATGCATCATTTTGATCAAGTTTTAAAAATTCTTTCAAATTTTCTATGTCTCTTTTTTCAATTCCATAATTTGGTAACTCATCTGAATGAAAAACCCCACCTAAACCAAAAAATCTCACTAATTCTGCTACTTCTTTTCCTAACCGTATTCCTTCATAAGGTGAATATCCAAACATACCTCTCATATTTTTAAAGATTATTGTAACAATCTCCTGATTTTTCTTTATAGCATTTTGAATGATTTTTGATTCACATTTTTTAAACTGCTCTGTGACTAATCTTCTGTCCTCATTATTATGGCTCCACTCTATCTCTTGTAATTTTTTTGAAATTTTTAGTAATCCGTGTTGTCTTTTAGCCTCATATTCTACTACTTTTTCTAATTGTTCTAACTGCTGAACGCCTTTTACCTCAATTACAACTCCCCCATCATTAATTGAAACATTCACATCTTGTCTAATCGAACCTAATCCTCTCTTTACTTTCTTAGTACTCCTCAAAATTCTTCCTAACTCTAAAGCAATTGTTTTGATTTGTTGTGGTTCTACTTCAAATGGTTCAGTTGCAATTTCAATTAATGGTATTCCTAAACGCTCTAATCCAAATTTTCTTGTAGAACCCTCATCTCCTAAATTTTTTGCAGCATCTTCTTCTAGACATATGGATTGAATTCCAATATTTTTTCCGTCAACTTCAAAATTACCCCCTTGTGAAATTAACATAGTACGTTGGAATCCAGTTGTATTAGATCCGTCAACAACTGTTTTTCTCATAGGATAAATTTCACTAAAAATATTTGATTTTAATGTTGAAGCAATAATTAATACAATTTTTTTGGCATCATTATCTAATTCATGTGGTGGTTCTTCATCTTGTTCTACTAGACAACTACTTTCTGGATTAGCGTAATACATTATTGTTTTTGATTTAGATTTTTCAAATAATGCGGCAGGATCATATTCACCTAATTCACTTTTTGATGCTCTTAATCTCCTCATAAATTTTATAAAATATTCATCAGACTCTAATGGCATACAATTACAAAATAACTTCTTATTAGTTGCTAGTTGCTGATGAATTTCAAGACCTACTTTTACTCCAACGTCATTTATGGAAAATTCTGACACTGTCATCCCTCTAATCTGATAACTCTGATGCAATATTTTCAAGCATAATTTTCCTTATTTCATCTCTATCTTGAAAATTTCCTATTGCCCACATTGTTTTTACTAGAGCTACCTCGGGAATCATGTTTTCTAATGGAATTATGCCTAAATCAAGTAGATCCCTACCGCTTTCATATACTGTCATTCTCACTCTACCATCAATACATTGAGAAGTCATGCCAAGGAAAATTCCTTTTTCATTTGCTTTTTTTACATTATCATACATTATTTTTCCAATATGTCCTAATCCAGTACCTTCAAAAATTATTCCACTATAATTCATTTCAATAATTTTTTCCAAGAGACTAGGATCATATCCTGGATGATACTTGATTAGCGCTACTTTTGTATTGATCTTAATTCTTGGCTGAAATTCTTTTACTTTAAAAAAATCATTCTTTGTATTTCTTTGAATTTGTTCATCTACAATAATAAATGCTGGATCATTTCCAATAGTTTGAAATGCACCTCTTTTGCTAGTGTGGTTTTTTCTAACTCTTGTTCCAAAATGACACGCAATTGTTTCATCACTTTCATCTTGATGCATTACAATATAGATCCCATTTGTTTTACAACCTATCAAAAATTTTACTGCACCGATCAAATTTAGAGCCGCATCTGAAGAAGCACGATCCGAAGATCTTTGTGAACCTACAAGCGCAATTGGAATAGGAAATCCCGCAAGTGCAAATGAAAGAAATGATGATGTATAATGCATTGTATCTGTTCCATGCGCAATTATTATTCCTGAATAATCTGAGGTTGCATACTCTTTTAATTTCTCAGCAATTTTTAACCAATGTTCTGGCATTATGTTTTCTGAATATTCTGAAAATAATACATTTGTATCCACATTTGCAATTTTAGAAAGTTCTGGGACTGATGAATTAAGTTCATCTGCACTTAATACTGGTGTTACTGCACCTGTTCTATAATCTACCTTACTTGCAATTGTTCCACCTGTGGATAATAATAGAATTTTTGGCAAACTCGTATTTTTTTCAACATTTCCTATTTTTTCAATATTTTTTTTAGGACTTGATATTATCTCTATTTTTTTGATCTTTTCTATTTCTAATCCAATATTATATCCACTTTTTAATTTGAGAACCAAATGTTTATCGTCACTGTGTTCATACCTGGGCATAACTATTCCCAAATATGTCAAATCAGCTAAAATCTTGACTGAATCACCAACATTGATTTTATTAATTTTTAAAAATTCTAATGATTTACCAGTATATCCTCTAAATTCTGACATTTACGAGAGTTGGTATGCCTATTTAATAAAAACTACCTGTAATAGGAAGCAACTAGTTTTTCACCTATCTTGAGGTTCTTTTGTTCTCTTACTTTCTTTACTGCTGCTTCAAAGTGTTTCATAGTAACTTTAGCATCTCCAGAACTCTTCTCTATGTCTTTGACATCTGGATGTGCATCTAAAAATTCATGAATTACAAGTGATACTGCAGTATTTGCAATTGCAGCAGTATCTGCACCACTTAAACCATCTGTCAATTCTGCAATTTTATCAATGTCTACACGTTGTGGATCATTTGGATTATCATTGATTGGTATTTTTTCGGCATTAATTTTTAAAATCATCTTTCTACTCTCTTTGTCTGGTAATGGTATCTGAATAATTTTATCAAATCTACCTGGTCTTAGTAATGCTGGATCAATCATATCCGGTCTGTTAGTAGCTGCTAAAACAACTACTCCATGCATATTTTCCATACCGTCTAATTCTGTAAGTAATTGACTGACTACTCTTTCAGTAACAGCTGTTTCACCCCCTGCTCCTCTAATTGGTGCAATTGAATCAATTTCATCAAAGAATACAACACATGGTGAAGCTTGTCTTGCTCTTCTAAAAATTTCTCTTATTCCACGTTCAGATTCTCCAACCCATTTTGATAATAATTCAGGACCTCTAACTGAAACAAAGTTTGCTTCACTTTGAGTTGCAACTGCTTTAGCTAATAGCGTTTTACCGGTACCGCTTGGACCATGAAGTAAAATTCCTCTTGGCATTTTATGTCCTAACTTGTCATATAGGCCTGGATATTTCATTGGCCATTCTACTGCTTCTTGTAGTTCACGTTTTACGTCTTCCAAACCGCCCACCTCTTCCCATTTTACATCTGGATTTTCTATGAAAACTTCCCTCATTCCAGATGGAGTGACTTCAATCAATGCTTTCTGGAAATCTTCATTATTTACAATCAATTTATCCAAAGTCTCTGGAGGAAGTTTTTCTTCTTCCATGTTAAGCTCAGGTAGTAATCTTCTCAAGCATTTCATTG
>Ga0207952_1000294_pt1 | contig 47473 bp, 73 predicted proteins | sample SubbioR12Aug_8Ca_FD_184831 | JGI IMG/M metagenome (GOLD analysis project Ga0207952, IMG submission 184831) | Serpentinite rock and fluid subsurface biosphere microbial communities from McLaughlin Reserve, California, USA - CR12Aug_8Ca (SPAdes) | ecosystem: Environmental > Terrestrial > Deep... | reverse complement strand
CCGCTCCTGCTTTATTAATCGGAGCATATTTACTCAAACGAAACGCAGCCCGGAGACGCGACGAAACAACCCGTGATGCCCTGATGGTTGATACTCTCAAACAATTGAACGAAATCAAGGCAGAAATGGAAGCTGCTCGTCCGGGTATCCAACCCAAACCCTTGATCGAAAATGCTCTTGAGATTCAAAGCAATTATTTTACCCAGGCAAATGCGCTCAAAGATAAAAAGACCCGCAATATTGCCATTAAAGACGGACACGAACGGGTTGATCCGTTGGTGGATAAGATCAAATCTCTGGGCGATCTTGCGACGATTAAAGAGGAAGTCCGCGCAGCCGCCTACGAACGGGACCGGCGAATACTTCCAGAGTTTGCCAGTGGCGGATACATTCCGGCTAAAAGCGGAGGTCATTTAGCCGTTGTCGGCGAAGGAGGCTATGACGAATTTATTCTCTCGACCGATCCGAAATACGCCAATCGAACAGCCGGACTGTTAAGCCGGTTTGTTGAAAAAATGAACTTTAATGTTCCGAAATTTGCGGCAGGCGGGATTTCGAGCGGCGAGAATTTGAGTCAGTCAAATTCATTTGGAAATACGGTTGTAAATAACATTGAAATTTCGCTCGAACAGGACGATGAAGGCAGGTGGCACGCGATTGCGAACGGTGCAGCCGGGCAGGAAACAACCATCAAAATCGTCGAGAAAAATTATAACTCCCGGAAATTAAAGTTAGGACGTAAATAATGGGCAGACCTGTCAATCAATTTTTAGTCGAATTTTTGAGTGCGCCGAGCGGCGAAAGTTATACCACGCTCGAACTGCTGCTCAAGAACGGTCAGGTCCGCCGTTTTGCGACTGACAATTTAACGATTGACGGCAATGATTACACCGATTATTTAGTTTCGGCTGATGACATCGAGGAGTCTGAGGAGGGATCGACCGACCGGGCGGAAATCATTCTTGCCAATGCCGATAAGCAAATCGGCTTGGATATAAAATCGGGCATCATTCATTTTGCCCAGGCGAGTTTGGGAAGAGTTTTCAAAAAACTCGACGGCACGTTTGAATGGCGGGAATTATTTTTCGGTGAGGCTATTCCGTCAGGCTACAACGAGAAAGAAGCCAAAATTGAAATCATAGATGATCTGGTCGCGGCGGGTTACTGCATTGCAAATTGGACGTTAGCTCCGGTCTGCCAGCTCTTATTCAAACAGGAATATTGCGGATATGTGGGAAGCGAAACGGTCTGTGATCATTTGCTCAAAGGTGACTGCACCAAATATGCCAACACGCACCGGAACGTTTCAGAGACTTTTCCTTTGGTGAAAATCCAAAATGCTCCGGTTTCTTTGCCGGTCTATCAGGGCGGAGGCGGAGGTCAGGGAATCATTTATGAAGATGATCCGCTTTCAAGGTTTAAGTCGGCGGATTACTACTACAACTATTTTAATAATTTTTAATGAGCAGTTTAGTCAATCATTTACGGGATAAAAATCCGCAGAATATGTTTTTAGCTCTGGCATACGGACGTCATGTGGCGGAAGGTTATTTGTGTGCCAGTCTGAAAACAGATGGCGACCCGTTCGATTTATTTGTCCGTCACAAGCTCGGCAAACGCGAGTGGAATGCGTGTAAAGCTCTGTGGTGGAGAGGTTTTTCGATCCCTTCCGATGATTACGTCTTTCATCCCGGCAAGCTCTCGACCGGAAATGATGATCCGATCCAGGGCGTGGACTCCATTTTTGATATGGACATTCCGCACTCACTTCAACCCTGGCTTCGCGCCAAACTGCCTCAATCGGAGATTCAGGATATTGATCCAAAATCAACTCCGCCTGAAGGATTGTATGGGATTTTTGAATGCTTGAAAATTTATGACTATGACTCGACGGGAGCGATTACCGATTTTTCATATTCGGCAAACCCGGCTCGTGTGGTGGCTGATCTTTTTTTGATCGAAGGACGGCGAAATAAAGACCGGATGGATTGGGGAGCCTGGGCTGAATGGCGGGATTTTTTGGACATTCAAAAACTCTGCGATTATTCACAAATCCCGAAATTCATCGGCTTTGGGTTAACGAGCGAATATTTTAACGGGCAAGCATTTGATACTTTGGTTGAAAAACGGATTGATGCAGTGGTGGAGTTTCTTCAATCGAGCGGGGCACCGGCGTATGGTTTGGATGCCGATAATTTTTCGGCTCGCCACGAAGGGAAAATCAAGCCGAAATTCACCGAAGAATATACTTTTTATTTGACGGCTAACGACGGCGGAAAATTGTGGATTGACGGCGATTTAATTATTGATCAATGGTCAACTGCCGGGGAGCACTCGGCGGCGGTCGAACTCGAAGCGGATGAGTTTTACGACATCAAAGTCGAGTGGCATAACGGGAGCGGCGACAGTGAAGTCCGGCTCGAATGGGAATCTTCAACCCAACCGCGTGAAGTCGTTCCAACTGACCGGCTTTATCCGAAACCCGAAAATAAACCGAACTACGAAGCGCATATTGCCTTTACTAAACCAACCCGGTTGGATGACGCGATCCGCCAGGTCTTGGCTTTATGTAATTCAACCTATCAGAGAGTCAACGGCAAGTATCGTTTCTTTTGCCACGAACAATTAAACAATTCTTCTTTTAACTTTGACGAAAATGAAAATTTCTATCCTGATTCGGTTGAAATCGAACCGCTTGATCTCTCGCAGGTCCGCAACGTCTGGCAGGCGACCTGCCGGGATTTGGATTCGCAGTATCTGGAGCAGCTTGCCAACCCGCTTTCAATTGAACTCAATACTTTGATTTCATTAGCCAACCGGCGCAATGAAGGCGATCTCCTGGACTTTCAGAATATGAACCGCTGGCAAGCCTATCGTTTACTTGAACACCGGGCAAAAAGAGCGACGGCTTTGAATTCGATAAAATTCCGGGGAAATTGCGAAACTTATCCGGTTTTGAAAGGCGACCGCGTCAAGCTCAATCTTGAGTTTTTGAACCTTGAAAACTACGAATGCCGGGTTTCAAAATCAGTTGATAAATCAAGTCAGGAAACAGCCGATGACCGTGAATTTATTTTGAAAGAATGGTCTCCTTCCTCTGAACTCGTCCCGGAACTCGTCACCGATGAAACTCCGCCGACAGTGCCCGAAAACTTAACGGCGACCGTTATTTCTTCAAACCGGATTGATTTGAATTATGATGCGGCGACGGATGATTTTGGGGTGGCCGGTTACGAAATTCGGATTGATGAAGGTTCGGCGATTGATGTCGGTTTGACCTTGAATACATCGCGGACAGGATTGATTCATTCAACCACTTACGCCTTTGAAGTCCGCGCTTACGATGCAGCCGGCAACCGCTCGGATTGGTCTGATCCGGTTGAAGCCACAACGCCGTATTCAACCGATAGTGAAGCTCCGACGATTCCGGGAAGTTTGACGGCAACGCCCGTTTCGACTTCGCAAATAAATTTAGCCTGGAATGCCTCGACCGACAATATTGCCGTCACCGGCTATGAGATCGAAGTTGATGGAACGGTGATAGATGTCGGGCTGAATCTCTTTTCTAACCGGACAGGATTTGCGGCAAATTCGGAGCATACCTTTAGGGTCAGAGCCTATGATGCAGCCGGAAATCGTTCGGGATGGTCAGCTCTCAAAACCGTTTCAACCTTAGCGGATACCGCTCCGCCGAATACTCCTTCCTGGGTTTATGCTTACTGGACAGGAGGGACTAAGGAAATCTATTGGGAAGCGATCAGCAATGCGATCGGCTATGAGCTGCGAACTAATGGGGCGATTACCAATGAAGGCAATGTGACGAATGTTTCGCAACCTTATGTAGGTGGACTTTATTTTGAGTATTATGTGAGGGCTTATAACGCCAATGGTTATTCGGGATGGTCGCCGATTTTTGGATTACTAATTTATTAAGATGGCTAAAATTACCACCATTTGGGAACTCAGAAAGCCTTTTCAGCAAGGCAATCTGGAGTTTTGGGGGTTTGCGGACGGGACGGACGATCCGACGACTCTGTATGACATCTCAGGTAAAGAACGTGATATGACGGTTGAATCGAATGAACCGGAATTGCAAACGAATATCATCAATAATTTGCCGTCGCTTTATTTTGACGGCACGAATGATCCTTTGAAATTTACTGATAACTTCCAGTTCAAACACGCTTTCATGGTCATTAAAATCGAAGACCTAGAATTTGACGGCGATCAGGGAATTCTTTCGGCTTTGACCACCAATGGACTTTTGACCGGAGTTGATGATTCCGATTTGTTTGAAGATTTTTCCTACGGAACAAATTTCGTCTATGGGAAAAATTACGTTGATTTTCCTAATGATAATTTAAAAGCTCCGATGGGTGAATTCGCCATCATTGAGATCGTTTGTCCGGGCGGATTAAGCCTTGATGGTTTACAGCTCGGACAGGATCGGGAAGATACAGGTAAAAAAGGAAAGTTTTGGTTCAATGAATTGATCGTTTTTTCAGCGGTCAAATCGTATTTTACCCGGCAGGATATTTATCAATATTTTGCGGAAAAATATCATCTTTGGAAGGAGCTGGCGGACGGGACAAAAATCTTTCCTTTCCCGAACGATCATCAGTCGCCCTATTCGCCTTTGCGGTATCGAATCCAGTCTCCGCCGCTCCCGAACGGCAAAATCAAGACAAGGATCAAAGGAGCGAAATTGCAGCAATACAGCCTCAATTTCAACACCCGGCGACAAGGTGAAATCCTGGCGATTGACCGATTTGAAACCGATCATTTCAACGAAAATTTTGTGGTCGAACATAATTCGTTTTATCCGCCGAGGCGAAGCAATGTGAACTCGATCAGCAGCATCGAAGTCAATCCGCGCGGGGTCAATCTTTTTGATTACAACTTTACTGCCCGGCAGTTTGAACTATCGCAGATTCTGGTCGAGATTCCGCAATATTATTTAGCCCAGGATGAATATTTCATCACGGTTGACGGCGGCTTTATCTATGTCAATTAGGAGGTTTTATGCCAGTTTTACCAAGACATATTGATGAGACTATTTCACACCGGCTTTTGCCGCAAACGATCGGGACGGAAGGACAGACGGTTGCGATTGAGGGAGGGCAAATTGTCTATAAAACTCCTCCGGAAGGAAACAATCTTTCTCGAACCGAGGTGTCAGTCACTACCGCATCATTAGCGGATTTAGCCGAAGAAACCGGAACGGTTGCACTGGGCAAACAAGCAATTGTTTCAATAGTTTCAGCGGATAAAGCCTGCCGGGTTCGTCTTTATCCGACTGCCGCGGCTCGAACGGCAGACAGTTCAAGGGAGTTAGGAGAGGCAATCGAAGAAGGCGACGAGGAACCGCTTTTAGAAGATTCTCTGACCGCTTCAAAACTGACAAATTCATCCCCCGCCGCAACAGTTTTTAATGGGGATGGTTCGCCTTCGTCAGATATTTATTACGCGATTCAAAATCGTTCTGGAAGCACGGGAACGGTGGAAGTTACATTTACAGTTTTAATTTTGGAGGTTTAATTATGGCAACACATTCATTATCATTTGCTCCGCAAGTTACAACCGACGCCGAATTTCGGATTTTTGGAAAATTTATTTCAGATATATTTGGACTTTCTTTTTCACAGATTTATTCAAATATAAATTGGACAACGATAACTAGAGCAGGTATTTCAACTGTGGCAGGAAAAGAAATATGGAGTTCAAACGATGCAGGTGGCGGGTTAAACAACTTTTATGTTTTAGTTGAATATGGACAAGGCGCAAATGCTAATTATATGTGCATTTGGCTAACAGTCGGTTGGTCGCACGATGGTGCTGGAAACCTTACAGGAGTTACTACAACTAGGCAAGAGTGTAGGCAAGGCGCGCAAAGCGCAACGCCAATAACAAATTATGGCTCGGCAGATGCGGGGCGGTGTCGGGGAGTTATTAATTCAAGCATTTCAAGTGTAGCCGTTTGTTTTAGTATCGAAAGATTAAAAGAAAATGGGGCGTTTGTTAATAAAGTTAATTGTGCCGTAAACAGTAACTCAATTGGTCAACTCAACCAAACATCAAAAACCGGGTATGCCTATACAGCAATTAATGGCGGCGGCTTATTGAATCCGGCATTTGCAACCTCAGCAAATATCAATGAAGGTTATGTTGGGCTTGGTTTTGCTTTTCCTTTTGCAAATGGGTGGGGGAATAAACTAAGAAATTGGATGTCTGTTCCATCAGGTCAATTGGGTGCTGTTGGGGGCACAGTGCCAGTTGAAATCGGAGGTGTCAGTAGTGATTATCTAATTACTCATCCTATTGGCGGAGCAGGTTTGATAGGTAGTAGCACAAATTATAATGGGTTAATGTTGTATCAATAAGGAGTTTGTAAATGCCTGATATTCCGCAAATTATAGATAGTGATATTAACGATGGCGAAGCATACCTGTTTTTACGCACTTTGGATACCGAGGAAGAACATCCTATCGGCTATCAATTGTTTACCCAACCAGTTAGCGGAGACGGAAATTTTACAAACTTACTTACCCCAACTCAAGGGCGAATCTATCCCCGCTCGAAGACTTGGAAAGAGAGTAGTTGAAAATCAAATGGAAGAGGAACGGATTCTCATTCGTTTTGGGATTCAAATTGACGTAAGACCGCATTAACCATCTCCAAAAGAGCAGTCTGTTTTTCGGGCGGGAGATTCCTCATCCTTTCAGCGAGTTGGATCAGCTCTTTATCCGCAATTGGCTTCGAACCAACCGCCAAATCAAAAATTGTTACGGGGGAAACCCGCAACCCTTTTGCCAGTCCTAAAATTGCTTTGACCGACAGATTAACCTCTCCGTTTTCAATCGAAGAAATATACGAGGGATCAAGCCCGGCGGCTTTCGCTACTTCGGCTTGACTCAATCTTTGCTGTTTACGCGTTTTCTTACAAAAATGACCAAGAGTGTTCATATTTTTTTTGATTTTACAATATTATTTAACTCTTTTATCAAAGGAATTGAAAACTTCCTGACAAATTTCAATGGCGTGACTGAGAGTTTCTTCATCCCAACCGTCGGACATTTCGATTAATTTTGCAAATTCTTCAATCGTCAAATCTTCTTTATTTAACTTTCCGCCGCGGGCTGCGGCAAAAACCGATTCTTCCGGCAAATTCAAACCTGCGGCTAATGCCTTCAAATCCGAAACCTTCGGGTCAGCGTCAGGGTTATTTTCAATTTTGGAAATGTAGGATTTACTGAGTTGAAAACCTTTGCTTGCAGCATTTTCAACTACGTCATCAAGCGAAAGTTCATAAACTTTTCTCGCGTTGCTGCACAGTTTTCCAAGTTCTGATTTTTTGTTCATAATCGTGGACAGACTGTTTATGATTTAAAATAAACAATCTTTAAATTATTGCTTTTATTACATTGGCACATCCATTGCACCCATCACCTTGAAGCGTAAATAGTATAGGTTTGTTTTAAGGATGATTTTTAAGTCCGGGGTTTTTCTCCTGCCTTTAAATGTTTTCCTATCCCCCCAATCTCTTTACGCATTTAAGACTACAAAAAATTAGGAGATTAAACAAAAAAAATATGAAAAATCAAAAAGGATTTTCACTTATCGAACTACTTGTTGTGGTAATCATCATTGCCATTGTTGCCGCTATCGCCATTCCGAACCTTTTGGCTTCACGCCGGGCCGCTAACGAAGCAAGTGCAATTTCATCACTTAGAACACTTCACAGCGCAGAAGCTACTTTTTTTGGAACGACAGGGCTTAATGCGGCTTATGATGATCTGGCAGGATTATTGGCTGATGGTTTAATTGATGGAACCCTAGCCGGCGGAACAAAAAGTGGGTATGGTTTTGCCGTTACCCTTTCAACAAATGCTCCGGCTGCCAGTCAATATTGTGCATTAGCAACTCCATCGTCAACCGGAACGACTGGAACAGGAAACCGTTGGTTTGGTGTTAGTTCTCCAGGTGTCATTTATGGCGCCCTAGCCCCGGCAACCGTAGCTTGTGCGGCCGCAACTGGAGCAATTTCTGGTGGAACTGCATTACAATAAGATTCAAGATTAGTGCATTTTGCCTTGAGCAAAGAATTAAGCAGAATGAGAGAAATCTTATTCTGCTTTTTTTGTTAAAGTTCTACTTTATTGTTTAGGGGAGGTTAAAACAAAAATTGGACGCTGTGCGGGAAGTATCATCAATTTCCGAATCCGAAAAAGTTTATAAAGAGTTTCGACATGTTCCTGCTCTTGATGGTTTACGCGGAATAGCTGTTTTGTTGGTAATGATGTATCACCTCGATTCTCTCATTCCTCAACTATACCCGTTTGTTAAAGGCGGGTTTCTTGGGGTGGATGTTTTCTTTGTTTTAAGTGGATTTTTAATAACTTCAATACTCATCAAAGAATATGAATTAACAAATAAAATATTTCTAAAAAATTTTTATGTGCGTAGATTTTTAAGGCTTGCACCTGCATTTTGGCTTTTCTTAATTTGTTTATTTTTTATTGATTTAATTGTTTTACCGACAAACCAAAATTCTAACTCAATTAATCCATACAATTTGTTTTTTTCTTTCTTTTATTTAATGAATTGGTATGCGGCAATTAGTCCCGGAATGACGGGAAGCCTTAATCATACATGGTCATTAGCAATCGAAGAACAGTTTTATATTATTTGGTCTTTGGTCATTTATAAATTCTTTTCAGAAGGGAAAACCAGAAAACAACTTGTTAGATTTACAACTTTAACTGCTTTGTTGTTGATAATTTGCCGAGGTTTGAGAGCAGGGATGGGCGTAGATCCTTATGCATTATATTATTCGACGGACACTCGGATTGACGCACTTTTAATCGGGTGTTTAGCCTCCATGATTTTTAGCTGGCAATCAATTCCAAATGACTTTTATCAAACCAAATTATTCAATTCAATTGCATTTTCAGCAATAGTCTTAGCACTTCTGATTTTATTTAACTTTACTTATTTAGATCCGATTTTGTATTACGCACCCTTATCAATTTTTGCTTTCTCAATTGCAATTATTATTTTATGGCTATCAACGCGGGAAAATACTTTAATCCATCAATTTATGGAAAATAAAACTTTGCGTTGGATTGGAGTTATTTCCTATGGTTTATATTTATGGCATTTTGTCATGTTTGAGTTTGCTAAAAAGTCTTTTGATTCTATTTGGTTTCAAGCCTTCGGTGGAATAATACTGGCATTTTTGGTTTCTGCGATTTCATATTATTTGGTCGAAAAGCCTTTTTTGAAACTAAAGGAAAAATTCTCTTAACGAAATTCTAAAAAATCACCTTTTCCCAAAATATAAAATTGCCAAGGAAAGTAACGTCCAAATTAATAAAGACAACCACAAAGCAATTCTATTTACCAGTGGTTCGTCAAAATACAGTTTGATTTTAACTTTCTCATTAGGAATCGTTAGTAAAATTAGCCCATTTCCGTCCTGATAAATTTCTGCCGGGTGATTGTTTATTTCCGTTTTCCAATAGGGATAATAAAATGTGGCGATTCTCAGTTCTGGTTCTGTGCCTTCGTCAACAATAAATTCCCTTGTTTCCAAACTCCAATCTTTAATTGTAAAAGCACGATTACCAATGGAAAGTTTTTCTTTATTTTCAAAGGCTTCTGCTTTTGTCCAAACGGTCCACCATTGGCTTTGGCTTTGGACACTAGGCAAATACTTCATGTTTTTTTCAAAATCAGATCTTGGAATCGGATCGGTTGCGCCGATAATCTGGGTAATATCAAAAATAATAATCGAAACCGACCAAATCAAAATTGGATAAATGAAAAATCTTTTGGCATTGCGGTAGTTTGTTTTCAACTGTCCTAAACTAATTACAAAACTTAAAATTCCGAGTAAGGAAAACACGGAAATCCAACGCCACGGAAATTGAACTTTTTGTAACAAAGGAACGAATTGCCAAACCAAAGAACTAAGCCGGGACGTCATAAAAAAAGCTAAAAAGCCCGTTACCGAAAGTGCTAAAATTACCCTTTTAACTGAAATGGCTTTTTCTCTGGATTTAATCAGATAAATAATGGCAGGTAATAAAAGCAAAAGATTTAAGAGAATCAATACATCAAAAAAACCTGCATTATTCGTGATTAAGTCATTCTCATGATGACTTAATGAAATCGGGAAAAGCCATTCAGTATAACCAAACAAATCTTCAGAAAAATTTGTGTTGTTATGTGCAACCCATTTAATTTCTGTCACGACCTTGAGCCAATAAAAAGAAGTTGCTCCTAAACTTAAACAAAGCGAACTAATCAAATATTTTAAGGTAGGGATAAAGTTTTTGTAATCAATCAAAACAAGAACATAAAAAAACAAACTGATCGAGCCGATCAACGACAGGGGAATATGCGTCAAAATAAGTAGGGAATATGAAATGGTGAACAGTAGAGTATCAATCCATCTCCGGTAAAGACAGATTCGGGTGACAGACAAAAAACAGAAAGGCAAAATACAAAGGGCGATAAATTCGGCATAAAGAAAGTATTGAAAAATTTGCAATAAATGATATGGCATAGTTGCGTAAATAATACTCGCAACCATTGCCGTGAAAGGCGAAACCCATTCTTTGGCGAACAGATAAACTCCAACCGCTCCAACCAACATCCACAAAAAAAGATTTATCCAAAAAGCATCAAACCAGTTTCCGAAAATCATTTTTGAAACTGCTAAAAAATAATAAGGTAAAGGCGGGTAAAATCGGATTCCGACACTTCCGTAATCTATGTTGTCAGACACCCAACCCGGAAAGAAAATACCATTTGAAATTGAATCGTAATAGGCTAGGGCAAATTTGCAATGCTGCATCATATCGGGACCGCCATTCGGAAATCCCATCAAAAGTATCGGCAAAACGATTGTAATTATTGAAATTAATAAAATTCCACTGAGGCAAAACCAATTACTATTTTTATAATTGTGAAATGAATTTTGCATTATAATTGTTGAAAATGACCAATAATAATTAAATTACAGATAAACGTAAATAGAAAGTCAATCAATTTCAATAATTGCAGACCCAGATTATGAAACCCTGTTCTGCTTTTTTATTTCAAATACCTAAAAACTGATCGCTTTCGTCTCGCCTTCTTTAACATAGTCCGTTGCCTCAGCGACCAGACCGCAGAGCCGCCGCGCCGCGCTGATGGTTTTAGTTTCGTCTGTTTCGTAAACTCTGATGCTCATCGTGCTTTTATCTATCCGGAACAAAACTTCAGTAAAATCTTCAAACTTGATAGTGGCTGTGTTTATTTTCCTTGTTTAAACTTTTCAATAGGGGCAAACTATCACAAAAATAAATACGAATCAATAAAAAAGGCCGGTTTTAACGCCGACCTTTTTACGCTAATTTCTGAAATTTACTAAACCTCCGCCGCCTCAATCTTTTCTGATCTTGGAATCAAATTTCCCGCGATCTTATTGAGTTCGAGAGCCCGTTCCGGTGCAATCTCCGCCGCTTGAGCAATCCAACTGACCGCATTGGAAAGGCGATACATCGAATTGCCCGGCGGCAAGTTGACCACATCCGGCGAATTGTAGGCTTCGATCGCGCTATCAGCCTCAGCTTTATTCAAATTATCCCTCAAATAATCGTTAAAAGCCCATTTGCAATCAAGCTCGGTAGGTCTATCGCCCAGGACAACAATCTCAGCGGCGAGCCGGGCGGATTTGTCAATAAGTTTTTTATCTAAAGCCTGGGCTTCTTTGAAATTTTATCTTCTTTCGGGATTTCCTTTAGTTGATTTCTGACCTGATCGAAAGGTTTTAATTCATCGATGGTGTATGTGGTGGTATTACTCATCCCTAAAAGAACATCGGTCTTCTTTTTGATTGCGACAAAATCCTCTTTGGGCAAGGGGGTAGAGATATTAACAGGTTGGTTAACGTTTGTATTTTCAACTTTGGCCTCCCGATTTTGTTTTATTGATCCGATCAGTCCGCAAAAACCGCACAATCCCAACATTCCCAGAGTGATAATTCCGGCCAGGGCTTTGCTGTCCATTCCTTTATTCGGTTGAATAATCGGGGCTATAAACCTGGCTCCGCACCCATTACAAAATAATGCGCCCCAGGGATTAATTGTTTGGCAGACGGGACACCTGACCTTTGCGGGATTTGGCATAATTAAACTCCATTTTTTTTCAAGGTGTTTTTTGAAAGGCAAGGATTGAATAACCTTTATCGGTCTTTGCAACGGATATTTCGTGCCAATCAATTCCCCCGATCTTGCCGGAATAAGTTATGACAGCGGCGTTACTGTCGGTTGGTTGGACATCTCTTAAATTAACCCCGGCCAAATCACCTAGTTCAAAAGTTGTCGCAAATCCTTTTTTAGAATCGTAGTGAAAGTAATCAGCTTTTCCGTTCTTAAAATTTATGAAGTATCTTGCATTTGAGGTGGTGTAATCGAAACTCAGCTCCCCCGTTTTATCGGTTTTATTAAGAACGGTAGTTTCTAAGGGTTTGCCTAATTTGGTAATAATCTCACTTTGATTTTTACCAACCAGATTGGGAATGTCCACGTCTTTTTGAGGAGGTTCTGGGGTTGCGGGAGCCGGGGTTTGGATTTGTTTTGCTATATTAACCGGTTGATTGGGTATAGAGGTGTTTTGACAACCGAAAAAGAGAAGGCAGATTATTAATAATGCAAATATTTTCATATCTTAAACTCCATATAAAAACTTAATCTTTTTCAAACTCCAAATCTCTCAAAAATCCGCTGTCGTTTGACCAGAACTTTTTGGGTAAAAGGGTGGGGCTGGTCAAACGGCGTCTCCTCCAATTCCTTTAATTTCAAAATGGGAATCATTAAAATTAAAGCAATCGCTTCGGCCCGTTCCTCCTGAATACTTTGCATTTTTTGAACATCCCGGTAAAGCAGCACTGAGCTTTTCTTATAAGGAAAATCGAGCAAGTGATGGACAAGCTCGTGAAAAGCCGTTAAAGTCCATTCCACCGGCGGGAGATCAATGTTTATCAAAATAACAGGTTTGCCTTTTTCAACCTTGTAATAGCCGTCAATTAATAAAGGTTCCTCTTTAACGATTATTTTCAAGCTTTTAGCTACCCGCCAAAAATCGTTTGAGGTATACGCCTTTTCGTTTATAAACGGGAAGGTTTCTTTTATTTTTTCAAGTGAGAGATTCATCTTGTCTCAAACACAAACAAGTGGTAAATTTAGGCTGCTATGACCAAAGAAGAATTACTCGAAATCCTGCAAGATAAAGAAGTCAAAGAAACGATCCGGGAAATTTTGAGAGTTGACGAAATCCCAGTCAGAATGACCATTGACGAAGCTCGCGATTTTATTCGATTCCGGCAGCAAAGGGAAAAAGCGCTTAGTCAAACCGCATCTTAGCTTCGCTTTCGGTTTTTAAGATTTCCCTCAATCGGGTAACTGCCATTTCTCTGATGTCGCCTATCGTATGCTCATTAGCGGGGTGAACCGTGAAATGTCCGCTCAGACTGGTCAGGCCATCCCTTTCCCCGGCGCTGAAATGAGTAAAGGAAATCTCAACCCCCGCCTGTGATATATTTTCTATTTTCAATGTGATCGACATAATTTTTCGCTAAAACTATTTATTTTCCTCATCAAAATCCCCGTAATCAAAATCGTGCCCTTCTTCCTATAACCACCGAAATCGTGTATTATTGGTTTTATGAGTGAAATCTGCCCGATGACCATTGTCAACCAAAAAATCAGGGAAGCCTTAAAATCCAACCCCGACCTTGTTTATCGGGGAGTCGAGAAAGAGGTTAAGCCGGATATTATTTTCACCCTCAACGAGCAGATCAATGTTTGGGTCGAAATAGCGGTTGTGATTAATCCTGCCGACTATGACGATTCCACTTATGCTCAATTATTTCGCAATGAGCTGGACAATTCATAACATTCGGAATTACCGGCTGGCCGTCAACGCGCTGGCCGATCCCGCATTCAGGAAAACCCGAACAGTCCTTAAACTCTTGGTCGGATATATGTCTTTTCCCTTGTGAATCGCATCTTTCGCAAAGAGTGTTTTCAACCAACACTGAAACGGTTTGTTGATATAAAGGACATCTGAAAGTTTCCTGGGTTCTATCCTTCATTCTTTATCCTCTCCAAAATCCCCGTAATCGGTATCAAAATTTTCAAGGTCAAGATTCTCTATAATGTCATCGGCTTGTTTTTCGGCGGCTTTTTTACTTTTCCCGGTCGGGTTTCTGTGTAGTCCGGGTTGCTCTTGGATTCCTTTTGAATGTTCTTTTTCCTCTCCAAAAGTCCCGTAATCAAAATCAGGTTCAACTCCTTCATCTTCGGCTATGGTTTCGAGAATGGCCTTGATTTGCTTATTAGCCATCCTTTTACCGCGAGGAGAGAATTTGTCAATAATTCGGTAAAATCCTTCGTCAAGATTAATTGGGGCGTGTCCCGCAATCTGTAAAACCTTGTCAATATCTGCATTTAAAGCCTTAGCAATAGCAATTACATTTTCTCTTTTTGGCCGACTCGCCTTGTTTGTGGCGGTTTGCGGTTTTGCTTTTGCCAAACTTGCAATGGTTGATCGCGATAACCCGCCAGCCGCTTTACCAAGTGCGGCATACGATTTGAACCGCGAATTTTGATAAGCATTTTCTAACCAATTAGCAAAATCATCTGTAAATGACATCTTTTGAAGATTGTAGATTAACTCTTGACGGTTGTGTCTTGTTTGTTGTAGATTATTTACGGACATAAGTTATGGATACAGTTGCCACAAAAGAACCAAAGAATAAATTAATTGATGTCGCAAAAATCAAAAGACTTTGCGAGGAAAGAAATCTTTCTTTCGCCGAATTAGGGCGTAGGATTGGGTTATTAAACCGAGATTTAATTTCTCGCCGCTTGCAAAACTCCTATGCGATTTTAGGCGACGAAGTTTTCCTAATCGCCGATCAATTGGGCGTTTCTGCCGACGATTTGCGCCTTTCTTAAAACATTTTTTTCGCACTTATCGAAAATATGTAGATTTTCTCTTGACATAACGTAGATAAATAATCTACAATCTTTCTCAGGTTAGAAATTTCCAAAGGAGAAAGATCAGAATGGACGCAAGACATCAACGAGACGGACGCAAAGTACAGGGAACCGGCGAACATATTTACGGCAAATGGCAATTTTTCAAAATGGACATCGCAACTGAAAAAATCGAAAAAGTTAAAGAAGGTCGGGCACTCCTGGAAATCGGAACCGCGCGGGTAATTGAATCGGTTCGCAGTTCGGATGCACGTCGCGCTTACTTTGGATTTTCTTATCATTCCCACACAGCGAATCAGGATGTCCAGTATTTCGACGCTATCGAAGAACTCAAAAAGGGGGCCAAAGTGTTTACGAGAAAAGCTGTTTACTGGGCGGTTCACACCGCCCCGACCGGACTCAACGGCGAATTAATGGAAGTCGCCCGCCAACAATTAATAGCCTTTGCGGTCATCATGAACGGCGAAACGATAGGTCTCAGATGGCTCTCGGTGATAGATAAAGCGTTTGAAGCGGCCATGCGGAACACTTCCATTAAGTTTGACGGGACGGTTCTTTTCTTTATTTCGGGTTCGGGCAAAACAAGATATGTGACCAAATTCGGCTGCCACGAAACTTGCGATTGCCACGGACAAATCTCCTGGCATTTCGCTCTTTTCGAGTTACTCAAACGTTATGGGGTGTTAGCCAACAACGTGGCCAACAGCGTCAGACCTTTCAGGAGGGCTGCCTAACATGTCAAAGAACTACTACGAAAAGATTTCAATTCAAAACGGCGGACTGACAGGTCGTTGCCAGGAATGCAAAAAAGTCACCGGGCTCCGCTTTGTGACGGAAATAGTTAACATGTGCCCGCAGCTTCCAACCACCTGGCAGAATGTGACCACTTTCAAACTTTGTGACCGTTGCGCCGATATGGAAAAACGCCGTTTTCAGAACACCAACGCCGAAGTCATCGACGGGCGCGAGCTAAACAACGAGTTCAGGAGGCCGGCATGAACATCGGCAGGGTTCTCGCTAAACAAGACAGGATGATCCGTAAAGGTCGGAAAACTACCCAGTGGGAGCGCATTCGCCGGAGACTCAAGATCGAGTTTTTAGCCAAAGGGATCGTGGTTTGCGAAACCTGCGGAGGCGATTTTTATTTAACCTTCGCCCATCGTTTCAAAAGGCGCTTCATTACCGATGAGACGGAGCTAAAACAAGTCGCGCTGTTGTGTCTGAACTGCCACGACCGGGTAGAAAGACTTCCGCATATCGAAATGTATGACCGGATCACAACCATTATCGAAAACAGAATTTAATTTTTTCAAAGAGCTGAATGAAAATAAAAATCAATCAAATCAGAATCCCGGCCCGAAAACGCATCCTGCGCGACGTGACCGAACTGGCCGCCTCGATCAACTCGGTCGGACTGCTGAACCCGATCACGGTCATTCCAACTCTTGACGGGTTTGAACTGGTCGCCGGGATGCACCGGCTGGAAGCTCACAAACTTTTAGGACTGACCGAAATCGAAGTCAACGTCCTGTTCCTGACCGAGCTTGACCGGGAGCTGGCGGAGCTGGACGAAAATCTGATCCGCAATGAACTGACCGCCCTGGAACGAAGCGAACAGTTTAAACGGCGCAAAGAAATCTACGAAGCCAAATATCCGAACACCAAACACGGGGCGCGAAACGGCAAAAATTATAAAGACGTAGAAATTACGTCTTTAACAACCCCTTCATTTACAACAGATACCTCCAACAAAATTAATAAATCCAAAAGCACCGTGGAAAAAGAACTGCAAATTGCCAACCGCATCCCCCAAAACGTCCGTGACCTGATCCGCGAAACTCCCCTGGCCGAGAAAAAGACGGAGCTTTTGGAGCTTTCAAAATTTGACTCACAAACCCAACAACAAGTAGTTGAAATGATTGCCAAGGGAGAAGTTCAAACCGTCGGCCAGGCGATCAGCAAAATAAACCGTGTCCCCAAAAAAAGTGCGGCGGAAGTCGTCGCTGTGGAACAACAAAATTCCATTACCTACAAATGGCCGGACACCCTTCAACAAGCCGCCATCGGACTCAAAACAATCAAAAAGCTTGGTGGTATCCAAAAAATAGCCACGAGTTGGAATGCCGATAAAAAGAACTATTTTATCCGGGAATGCCTGGTCTACGCCAAAACATTTACGGAATTTGCCGAGGAAATCAAATCATTATGAAAGCAGAACCCAAACAAGAAACTTTGATCGAAATGTTCACGACCGCCATTGGTCAGGTCGAATGGATGACGATTGACAACATCGTCAAAGAAGTCGGAAAAAATCCCGAACTCGCAGAACGGCTTTTATCCGATGCCAAAGATAAGGCATTGAAATTCGCCTGCCGCCAACTGCTTCGCAGTATCAAGACCGAGGAAGGTTTGCCCGCCTTCGCCTCAATCGTAGAAGCGGACCCCAACGGTAACGAACAGCGTGTTTATAAACAGGAAGCTCTTTTTGATGTCAACGATTACAAACAGGTCGTCAATTATCACAGCAAACAGATGGTTCATCACGCCAAGATGGCCAGGCATTACGCCAAAGAATGTCAACACCAGACTTCCGAGCAGATACATTTACCGTTCGACGAAAACGCCATCTTGCTTGATTAGTATTTCAAAGAACTTAAAGGAGTTAAATTATGACCGCATTAGCCACTCAAGATAACATCAAACTTTATGAATCCCTTGTCTTAAAAGGCGATCTGTCGGGTTTGCAGCCGCAGGAAAAAGCCCAGTATTACCAAAGTCTTTGCGAAAGATTGGGTTTGGATGCGACGACACAACCTTTTTCATTTCTCAAGCTGAACGGCAAAGAAGTGCTGTACGCCTCCAAAGGGGCGACCGATCAGCTGGCCCGCGTTCATGGTGTCAATCGCACCATCATCGAGGAAAAAGAGATGCGGGGCGTTTATGTCGTCACCGTCGAGGCATCCCTACCCAACGGCCGCCGGGAACAGGAAAAAGGCGCGGTGACGATTGAAAACCTCAAAGGCGACGCTTTCTGCAACGCTCTTATGAAGGCGATCACCAAAGCCAAACGGCGGGCCACCCTGGCAATTTTGGGTTTAGGTTTGCTGGACGAAACCGAGCTTGAAACCATCCCGCGTGAAAAGATCGAGCGGCCGCCCACTAAAAGCCAATTAGTCGAGGCGGTCAGCAAAATGGAAGAACCGCTCAACCGGCAATTATCAGATGTTTGCGTCGAACTCAATCAAAAAGGCGATGCGGTGATTTGGAATAAAACCGCCTTAGCCGACTACGCCTCAACTCTTTTTAGCTACGATCCGCCGGTCCCGAACGCTTTTGATCTGCCGGCCGAAGAAAAACAAACCTTACTTGAGGATTTACAGGAACGTTTAAGCGAACGAAAAGCGTTGGCCGGTTGATTAACAGTTTTGCACCTTTTTCCGAGCAGACTTTCAGGTGCAAAGGCCGGGCGGCCCGGATTTTATTGATTGAGGGTTAATTTAACCGAACCGCCCGTTAAATTTTCAAAGAAATGAATCCGCTAATGTTGTGTTACTTCACGGATTCAATCAGCGCAATTGCCTCCCTAGGAACAAGTTTAGAACTTCCGGGGAAAACTTAAAGAGAAAAGATTTTTATTTTTAACCAATAAAAACTTAAAGGATTACGGATGAAAGATTTAATGGATGTGACAACTCAGGCAACCAAAGGGATGGCGGAAGACCTGGCACGGGAGTTTGAGGTCACCTTATCAAGGATGTATGAAATTCTTTCCAAGGACAATCCGATCCCAAAGTCTAAACGTCTGATTCGCGCCGTCTCGCATTGCGACCGCTCCGACGACAAATACCCTGTCAAATTAATCAAGGCTGATTTTGACGCGTTATTTAGCGAACTCCTGGGTGACCAGATGTCCAAAGAAATTGACTGTGCTTTGCTTCACGCCGAATTAACGGACGTTATTAAAGCGAGGCTCGAAAAGAAAACGAAAGCCGAAAGATTGAATGAGTGTCGGGAAGCCATCTCGATTCTCAACGATGAAATAGCTTTTTTAGAAAAATAACCAAAACGATCATTTTATTGAGGAGAAAAAAAACAGATGTCATATATGGAGAAACCAGCGTCTTACGAAGTTTATAAACCAAAAATTCTAGATGCCATCGCGCAGAAATTCTGCACTTTGCCGCAGATCAAAAAATACGCCGGGATTGAACGCTCGTTCGATGCCTCGGATCTGCTGACCTGGATGCTTGATAACAAAGAGATCGTCCGGCTCGAAAACGCCAATCTAACGGCTTATTTTCTGCCGGAGAAAGTCCCCGTCAGGTTCTGGTCAAACGGCGATGGAGGGGTTGGGGTTGAATTTGCGGAAAAGAAAACCGAAAAAAATCACGATCCCAAATTCATAGAGGTCAGCGCCGCTGATGTCGAGCGTTATGCCGCTGAAGCCGAGGGAACAAAACTCAAAGACATTCAAATTTATGTAGCGGAAAAATGCGGATTGGGCTGGTCAACGCTGATGAAAAAATTTAAAGAATTCCCCGAACTGAAAGCGGCTTTTGAGCGGGGGCGCAAAACCTATCACGCCAATCATAAACCGGAAATCATCCCAACCGGCGGGCAACCCAAACCGCCAAAGAAACGGAAAGCCAATCCGAACTTTACCCGGGAGAATTTTTATAATTGGGGAAAGAAGGGTTTCGGTTCAAAGGAGATTGCCGCAGAGCTGGGGATTAGTTTTCAATCAGTCAACACTTTTCTTCGCTGGAACCCGGAAATGCAGGATGCGTTAAATCGCGGGCTAAACAACCAGATTGACGAACTTTTAGCCCATAACGAAATTGCCGAAATGGAATCCCAAAATCCTTATTCAAACCCGGATGAACAAGTTCAACCTGAAACCTGCCATAATTCCGGATGCGCGAACCCTATCCCAAACGGTGAATTTTATTACTGTTCGGACGACTGTATGCTGGACGACACGATAACAAATCCGGCGAAAGCTGAGATTCCCGAAGTCAAAACCGAAAAGGGATTTACCCCCGCCTTTCCGGACGACAAAGTTGAAATCCAAAGAAATGAAAGCATTGAACGCGAAAAGCCGCCGGTGGAAGCTGTTGAACCGTCTGACACTATTCTCAACACTTTTGAAGAATTAAATCCAAACTTCCGGATTCAACCGGTTATGGTCGAACTGAAAAGCTCAGAACCTTCGGAGACTGTTTCCTTTGGCAATGCCGGCAAGATCGAATTATTTGCCGATCTGAACCTGTTTTTAATGGATGAAGCCTCGCGGGAGTTTTTGAATAGGCTGATAACCGATATTCAAAGATTCAGGGAAGATCAGAGATTCAGGGAAGAGCGGTAAGTTTATTGCAAAAACAACTTGGGCGATTTAATTCGCGAGATGAGTCGCCCGTTTTTTTATCAAAAATATGTGGAAAAAATATTTGTTTGAACGTCATCCCGAAATCATCAACGGGAATTATCTGAAAAATAACGAGTCCGTCAAGGGCTTTATTGATAACGAAGAAATAGCCCAGGCCGAACGGAATCTGAGGTTTCACGTTGGAATGGCTTTTATTTTTGCCGCCGGGCTAACAATTGTTATTTTCGGGCTTTATTTAATATTGAAAATTCAGTCTTAGACTTTGCCTGACCGATTTGCCTAAAAGATATTTGAAATCTGTTGAAACGAATTCACGCTTTCTCCTTCAGTTACACCTTCGAATCAGAACTGCCTATTTCAGTTAGATTGATGACCTATCCCAACCCCCTCCGGCGTGAGTTCCTTTGAGTAGATTTTTGAAATTTTTATTGGGCGGTAAATAATGCCTACTGACAGAGAAAAAATAGAAAAAACAACAGATATGTCCGAAGAGGTTTTGACTGTTGGCGGATTAATTGGACACCTTCAACAATTTGACCAGGAAACTTTAATTTTAATGGACGATAGAACTCAAAATATTCATCTTGAGTTCTACAAAATCATTGAAACGTCTCAGCCATCATTATGTCAAGCAAACGCAGTGATTAAAACGGTTTATCTACAAGTTGAAGACTTAGAATAAGGAGAAAAATAATGGGAAATGTATCGTTGTCATTTAATAATTTTATGCTTTATATCAGGTTAATAAAAATAAATCCTGAAACAGATAGGGCATATCAGGTTCCCTGCGAAATTACGCCTCAATTTTGCATAAATCTGGAAGAATATTTAACGAGTTTTACCAGGACAGAAGAAAGAAATAACCAAGCCTATGAAAATGCAATTTGTGAGGTTTTAGGAGGTTTATACAAAGTCTATGGAACGCCGTTAGGATGGCTGATTCAAATGGAGCATTACGAAACCCCTTTTTTGAACCCTCCGCCATACGATAAACCGGAGCTAACGGAAACTAAACTTTCAAAGAATTTTGTTTTCGATCCAAGTCGTAACCAAACAGATATTGATGTCGAATTTATGTATCAATGGGCAATTACCGAACTTAACAAGGCAAACAGTTTTGTAAATTAAATTTTGGAAAAGGAGAAAAATAAATTGGGAATCGAAAAAAAGAAACTGGAAAATTTTGCCGTCGTTGAGTTGATGGGCAGAACTACCTTAGTCGGTCTGGTGACGGAATCCGATATTTCGGGCAGTCAGTTATTGAGATTGGATGTGATTGACGGGGAAGGGAAGCCGACTCACACCAAATACATCGGGGTCGGTTCGATCTACGCTCTGACGATCGTGGATGAAGCTGCAGCTCTGGCGGTCGCCGGGCGGAACAGTTCACGTCCGACCTGGGCTTGGGGATTACCGCAACCGGCTTCACGTCAGTTGGAACCCGGCGATGAGTCGGCAATTGAGGTTGACAATGATTTTGATGATGAAGAAGAGGAGGAATATCCATGGTAAAAACAAAACTTTTTTATCTAATCAGCATTAAGGAAAACAACCGGGTTTTGTATTTTACGGGTTTCGGGAAATTGAATCCCGGACAACCTCTTTTTTGTTCAAATATTTCCAAGGCATTTGTTTGTTTAACCGAAACTTACGCGGAAAGACTGAAAAGCGGGTTGAATAATTCCACCGCCGAAATAACGGCTTGCGCGGAGATTTAAGTTCCTTTGCCGGAGATGGGAACCGGCGCATCCGGTTGAAACAGCTTACAACCTGAAAGAAAGCGACTCTCATTTGATTGAGGTTTGTAATCTCAGAGCATATCCGGCGGCGATAAATTCAAAGCCGGATTCAATCAATGATTTTTGAAATTTTGATTTGAAAAGTTGAAGCCTTCTTTTTCCAGCAACATCGGGAAAAGTCGTAAAAATAAATCCACGCGACCCTAGTTATGTTTCAACTTTTCAATTGAGGATTTTGAAAATTTGGCGGTTCGGAACGCGCTGTACCTTGAAGCGCGGGAAGTTTGAGAGGTTTAGCAAACTTATTTTATTTCATCAACCAGTATTCCGACCGCCAAAACCGAATTTTATGGAAGAAAAGTTACCAATACAAATTACGTTTGCCAATCCATTTGATAAGTCACTTCCGACAATCACTTTAAAGGCGGTCGGACGTGGCCAATATCCATATGATTGCCAGGCTAAACGAAAACACCCAAACGCAATGATTTATATGGGCGAACATAGTTGGGAACACTCAGAAGATAAATATTTTGATAAACGATTAAAAGAATTTGATGTTTTTTGAAAAGTTTGGCGGTTTGGGCGTTACGCTTTGAACACGAAAGTAAAAGCATTTTTTTTTGATTGGGAAGTAAAACCCAAACCCTAAAAAAATAAATAGAAAATGTGAGTAATGTAAAAACTGACATTCACCAAACCGCCAATTTTGATTTGAAAAGTTGAAACCTTCCTTTCCCAGCAATACCGGGTGAGGTCGTAAAAAAACAAAAGGAAAATCTCCGTTTAGTTTTTTGAGAAAAAGCAAACTGTTTCAACTTTTCAACTTTTCAACTGAAGATTTTATGGACATCGGAAAGGTTTTGAGAGTTTTTAGCAAACTTCAAGGTTTTTTTTTAAGAAACGATGTCCACCCGGTTTCGGCGGCTGTTCTTTGGGTTTCGTGGAGAAAATAGCATTGGTATCTAGGGTTGCAGGTTGCCCGTCAATCTGTCCGCCGGATTCAAAAAAAAAGGAGAAAAATGAAAAAAGAAATTGAGTGGGAAATAGACTTAACGCCAAAAGAATTGGCAGAAATATTTTGGGAAATGGATGCAGATTTGCAGGCGGAAGTTTTTAATTATTTAGCTGGTTATGACAACTTTCAATGGCAAATGAATCAAGTGGCTTTATCGCCTAAATTGGCAGGCGGATATAAAGCAATGAAGGCCTTTTTCTTTGCGATTATGGAGAATGACGACAATGTCGATCGAAACGATTTGGGTGTAAGAGGTCTGTTAGAGATTTGTTAGAGAAAATGTTAGAGGAGAAAGCAAGTGAATTCTTGTTTGGGAACCCCAACGAATCCAATTGAGCAGCAAAACAAAGGAGAATGGCAAATGATAAATCTAATCAAACACGGTTATATTCACGAACAGAAAATCAAGGTCAATCACGGTAAAACTTCATACTGGAAACGCGAAAAATACTGCGTCAAACACGGTTGGATCGACCTTTTCCTGTTTGGCGGGGAGCTTCAGTGGCAAGCTGTTCATTCCAAATGCGACCGGCAGGAAATTACCCATAATCTCGACACAATAAAAGAGGCGGCGTGATGGATTGTGATTCTTGCGGCAAACCCTGCTCAGCTGATGACTATATCAACCACGATACATATTTATGCGATGACTGCGTTATGGGGATGTGGCGGTGGATAAACAAAAGAGGTGAAATGCTTGATCCGAAAGACTTAAAAATTTTGAAGGAACGAATTTTGGAATGCGAAAAAGAAATTATCAGATTGTCGCACCGTCCGAAATTTAATGAAAAAGAAATCCGCAATAAAAAGATGGTCTTGAGATCATTGAAGAAATTCTTAGCGGTTCACGAACAGGCGGTGAGTTATTCACATTCATAGTTGCCGCTATTGTCACGGCGAATTCGTTTGCCAAAAGGACGTTAATTGTTTCGGCAAGTAAAATATTTGCCGGGATTGTTCAAACGGGCATATTACCATTTTAATATTTGCCGGGATCGTCGCCATCGGATTGACGATGTTTTTAGTGAATCAGTTCGCATAATGAAAAAAGCCGGAGTAACCAGCTCCGACTTTTTTACAAAAATAAATGGAAAAAATCAAATGATAGGAGAAGTATAAATCAAATGAGTAGAGCAAAGCAAAAAGAATCTCCGACAAAGGTTCTACGCGAGCCGCTGAGGCTCAAAAAAGAGCGTTCGCGCCTGGTCTGGCTTGTTCTTCATGCTCCGATCGGAAATTTGAATTGAGGCCTTCAATAAGTTATGGCGTATGTTCCCGATGTTTGTTACACGGATGCAAAATTTGAACTCGTCAGCGAAAAAGGGCAGATCAAACACGCTGCGCTGACGCTCTACGGCTATTACTGTAAATGCCGGAACCGGAATTCCGGTTTTGCATTCCCGAAAGGTAAAACCATCGTCAACGATACGGGCATTCCGAAATCAAACGTTTCGATGCTCCGAGATTTTTTAGAAGAATGCGGCTGGATTGAAGTTTATCCGACAGGCGTGATCCGACCGTTGAAAGGATTTATTTCTGATAAGGAAATTTTGAAAATGAGGCTCAAAAGGCTTTTAACGAGTCTTCCTTTTGTTCTAATTATTAGAACTCTGGTTCTAAAGAATAGAACTTTTGTTCTAATTATTAGAACTCTCTTTAAAGGAAATCTTAACCAGCCTTTTAAACCAGCCCATTTAACCAGTTATAGCGCGGAACCGGCTGACGCCATTCCCGCCGAAAAACATTTTGAGATTGATTTTTCAAAAATTGGGGTGAGTCCGGAAAGAGCCGAAACTACGCCAAAAAAAATCAATCCCAAAAACGGCTTGAGTCCTGATTGTGCAGAAACTAAGCCCGACAATCGCCGGGAACATCCGGCAGTCAAAATGGTCAGGGAGATCAGCGGAAGATTTCCCCATAAAGACCAGTGGGATCAGCTGATCAAGGAGATCGGCAAAAATCCCGATATTGAGTTTTTCCGCAGCTGCTGGACGATCTGGCGGTCATTCGACGGCAAACCGACAAATTTGCAGGGCTGGGTTTTCATCCCCAATAAAACGGGAAAACTTCCCCAGGTCTTTAGCGAAAACCCTGTGCAGTTGACCGGCAAACCGCCCGAAAAAGATTGGCAGAACGCTGGCAGATACGAGGAACCGGGGGAAATTGACCGAAATGAAGCCTTGGAATTTTTACTCGAGCTTCAGGCTGAAGGTGAAGACCTTTCGCCTTATCAAAAATTTTACCCGGAGGAGGATTGGACATGGCTGATACAGGAATTGAACAAACAAACCGCAGCGAATTGATCACGGAAATTCGTCAGATCCAAAACGAATTGGTCTTTTTGAAGGTCAAAAGGGAATTGCTAGACCTCGGAAGAATGGATTTGTCGGAATTATCGGAATTGGTTGACGCTCTCAGGGATCAGCTCAGGCAGCGGAAAAAGTTTTTAGGAGTGAAATAATGCCTTGCACGCCGATAAAAATTGGAAATTCGACCGGTTTGCTTTGTTCACGCGGACAAAAACGAAAGGTTTGTTATTACTGCTCGCGGATACACGAATTTTTATGCGATTTTCCGGTCAAAAAACAAAAAAACGGTAAATGGAAAACCTGTGATAAACCCCTTTGTGAAATTCACACGAAAAAAGGAACTTCGGGAGAAACCGATTTTTGCCGGGAACACTATGGCAAGGCATTGGCGGCTTACAACCGCCGGGCATTACTACAAACATAAACTCGACAGGGTTTGAAGCTTTGACCTGATGTTTTGAAGATGGAGGTTTGATTTGGAAATAGTTTTGATCGTCATAATTTCACTGCTCGCTCTGGCACTGATCGGTTTTGCCCGTGCCAGAGCCTATCGGAATCAATTGAACGAACTGAGGATGGTTCATTTTGAGACCTGCAAACGCCTGGAAACGTCTCAATGCCGGTTTCGGTGCAAGCACTTATCGAATGAGATTTTGGAAGCTGAATTTTTGGAAGATAAATGAGGAGTTTTAAAAATGGAAACAGAAAATTTGGATTGGGAAAAAGCGAAAAAGCATTTTGATTTTATCAGACAGGTTTATTTGGATTTGGAAGGTTTTTCGGGTGTAAATACTTCATTTGCTTTAGACTTTGTTTTTAAACCATTAGCGGTTAGATACAACAATGGCGAACGAACTCAGGAACTTTTTGAAGAAATGATGAATGTTGAATAATTATGCCTTATATCTGCAAATGCAAAGCCGAAATAATCTGGATGACCGCTCTGCCGACACCCAGGAATCCGAATCCGCGTCCAAATCCGATCGAGGTCAAGCCGCACGAAAAAGGAAACCTGGTCATTGATCGAAATAAAGGTATTTATCGTTTTGCTACTAAAACGGAAATTGAATTTGCCCGGCGGGAAAATAAGAATCTTTATATCAGTCACTATTCCAACTGCCCGTTTAGTAAGGATTTCAGGAACAGGGAGAAGAAATAAGATGCGGGGAATTAAAAAGTTTAGTGATGAAATAATTTTGGAGGACGGCGGGTTAGATGCGGGGCTAACAATCCTTTCAGCCGTCACGCCCAGAGGAGTCGAACTGATGCTTGAAGAAATAGCCTTTGTCTGCGGATGCAATAAACAGGATATTTGGTACATCGAAAAGCGGGCAAAGAAAAAACTGAGAGACGAATTTCAAAAACGGGGATTAAAATTATGAATGGAGTAGTTATCATTCAGCAAGACGAATTGGAGCAAAAACTTGAGGAAGTTGCCGGCAGAGTTTTAGACCGTCTGGAATTTTCCCGCCCAAAGCCCCGGGAAGTAATGACGCTCGCGCAGCTCGCCGATTTCTGGCAGGTCAACAAGCAATCCATTCTCAATTGGATGAACCGCGAACCTGATGATAATCCCTTGCCGGTGGATTATGTCGGCTCCGATCCGCGATTCTTTTATTCGGAGATCCGCGAATGGTCCGGGCGCGAAAAGGAGCGAAAATTCGCCGCGAAAAAGCAAAAGATTGACATTGAGAATGATAATATTCAATAATCGTGAACTACAAAATTTCAAACCTTTTACTTCTGTATGGCTGTTTATAAACGCTACAAAGGCAACCGTGTCACCAGAAAAGACCCTAACTACAATAAAGGCACCTGGGTTGCTGAAGGCGCCATTGACGGCGTTCGTTATCACAAATCACTTAAAACCGCTAAAACAAAAGATGATGCCCAAACCGCTGAAGATCTTCTGATCGCCCAAATTCATCACGGGGAATTAGAATTTCTTAAAGATAAAACTCATTTTACCGATTACGTTGATAATGTTTACCTTCCCAATGCTTATCTTCATAATCCGAGCTATAAACAAAAAGTTACCGAAACAAATAACCTGAAAAAGTTTTTCCGCGACGGTTATTTAAAAACGATCACTCCCGCTAACATCGAATCATATAAGAAAAAAAGATTATCTGAAAAAGTTCATTGCCAGAGATGCGCTCACGAGCTGCATACCTTATCCGAATGTCAAAGTCCGACCGTTTCGCCTTCCACGGTTAACCGTGAGCTGACCACGCTTTCGGCAATTATGTCATTAGCTAAAACACACCGGAAAATTCAGGAAAATCCCTGTCAATCCGTCAAAAAACTACCCGAACCGGAACCCCGCGAACGGTATTTAACTCAAGTTGAAAAATTACGGCTTTTGGAAGTTTTACAGGATAAAAAACAATTACTGGCGATTGTTTTGATTGCGCTTTTTACCGGCTGGCGGCGCGGGCAGATTTTAAGTTTAAGAAAAACGAATTTGAATTATGAAAACCAGGCGGTCACGTTAATCAGATCGAAACAGCAAAAACAGAGAACAGTGCCGGTTGCGGTCCGGACCTGGCTGATCCTGACCTCCCTGGCAAAAGACAAAGAAGATTTTTTATTTACCCATCCGCGGACCGGCGCCAGGCTCAAGACCTTTTCAAAATCCTGGCATTCGGCGTTGGATGATGCGGGAATCAAAGAATTCCGATTTCACGACCTCCGCCATACTTTTGCCACCGAGCTGCTCTCAATCGGCGCCACCGAAAAAATGATCCAGACTTCGCTTGGACATTCAAACGTCAAAACGACCCAAATCTATTCTCACGTTCTCGATGATAATTTAAGAACCGTTTTGGAGGTTTTGACGAACAACGTCAAGCAGGATACGATCTTTGTCAGTTCGGAAAACAATTAACAATTAACCATTAAAAATTAACAATCAATAAGATGGTGTGAAAATGGTGGGATGGTGACATAAAAAGAGGGCGAATCAAGTCTAATTCCCACCATAAAAATTGATGTAGTTGGCTGTGATTAGAGGTAGTTAAGGATAGCTAGTTCGCTTGGGGTGCGAAAGGTCGTGAGTTCAAATCTCGCCATCCCGATACTCTAAACCGCAAAATAAAAAGACTTGCAATTCAATGTTGCAAGTCTTTTTAGATTTAGAAAATGAAATGGTGTGAAAATGGTGGGAGCTGATGGATTTTTTTTTTATTTTAGGTTTACTTTTGCAAGGTTCAAAATGATGAATAAAGGTTTTGCAGTGTTCGGAGGTGACTTTTACCCGGCACCCGCGAGAGCGTTTACCTTTATCTACTTACAAAACCCTCAAAACCCACTTTCACTCAATCGATAAAATTCAAGGTCATTTACACCTCATTTACACAATATTTGCACAATGGGGATTTAAAACTGAAAAATTCCAAATTACGCAAATTACGTAATTTGGAATTTTTGTGGTGTTTCAGCTGTTTTTATGCTTACCAAAAGGGAAGTCAGAACTACCTATTTTAAGTAGGAGTCAGAACTACCTATCAAAATGGAATGTCGTCATCCGACAAATCGGTTGAAAAGATCGGTTCATCTATTTCACAATAACCGTCATGCGCCAACCTGAAATCTTCAAACCAGTCAATTTCTTCTTCGATCAAATCTTCCAGCCATTCAAACCAGGCTTGATATTCGGCATCCTGACGAAAATATTCATCGGCATATTCCTCATCGGTTGCGATCAATTCATTGTGAATCCCGATTGCTCTTTCGCTGGCCCATCCCATATTTTTATCTCCTCGAATTATTAATTTCGTCTTTAGTTTTGAGTAATTTTTTTACCCATTTAATCGCTTTTTCGGGGTCAGTCCCGCGACGCGGACACCATCCGAAGTAATACATGACGTGGTTGACCTTCGGATTTTCAGAAAGAAGTTTTTCAAAATCTTCCATCGAATTTATTTCGATATTTTCCCAACCTAAAGTTTTAGCCGAACTGATATGAATCGTTTGATCGCGTTCCCAGCCGGTTTCCGTTTTGTGCATCGAGGATGCGTCTTTGACGTTTGCGTATAATTTCCATTCCATATTTTTATCCTCCCGATTTGTGAGGCGGTTTTACCCGCCTGAATTTTAGACCAATTCAACTCCCATTGATTCGACGACTCCAAAAAAATTATCTTCCAAAACCGCAGCTATATGTTTGCAAATTCTTTTCCGATAAAGGGCGTCAGCACACTCACAATCTGCATAAACCCGCCCGTCAACCGCTTCAAACTCTACCCGATATTCGCTTTTATTAGTGCGATTCGTCACGAAAAAAGAATCTTTATCCCAGCCGTCAGAAACTTGAAGGTCATTATCCATCCCGCGTTTTAAGGCACCTCTGAATTCGTCTTTGCGGTCATTTAGGCAAATTGCTAAATTTGGAACATTTTCGACTTGTGGTGCGATGACCTCGCACCGGTGGATTTTGATGGTGTAGTTATCAAGATTCGATTCTTTGATAGCTGAAGCCGAAACTTGGCCGTCGGGATAAAGATAGCGGTAAGCACGTTCTCCGTCGCGGGTGGTTACTTCAACCACTGGAAAGAAAACCACGCGGTCTTTATCGTCAACATTTTGGGCTAAGGTCACGAAACCGATTTCATCACCGATTTCTAATTTGGTTAGTTGTTTTGGTTGGTTGTTCATCATTTGTTTGTTTCTCCGAGTAGGTTATTTCCTACTCTTTAATAATAACGCACCTATGCGAATATGTCAAGACAAAATAGCGCACCTATGCAAATAATTTTTGACATTTTTTCGTAGGTAGGTTATAAAAGGAAGCTATGAAGTTTTTAACGGCAAAACAAGTGGCGGAAAAATACGGAGTTACGAAGCGGGTCGTCCAGGGATGGTGCGAGCGCGGGTTGTTACCGAACGCCAAAAAAGTCGATTCCGGGTTTGGTTTCGACGTTTGGCAGATTCCGGAAAGGGATTTGGAGAATTTCGTTAAACCCGAAGGTCGGGGCAAACCGCGTCTTGATAACCCATCGGCTGCAACCTTAGCAAAAAGGAGGTCACGAGAAAAATAAACTCATTGGAAATAAATAAATGAACAAACACTCAGAAATAACCTTTATTAAAATACCTCAGAACCAAATTAAAAAATTAAAAGATGATCCTAAATTCATTATAATAATAAGGCTTGGTAGATTCATAAACCAATTAATGTTTTGTGTAGAAGCATACTTAAATTTCACTGATGATTTTTCACCTAAAGGACTCAGACAAACTCAAAACGCCCTTTATTTCCTTAGCGGTGTCTTGTATGAGGCTTTTCGAATTATCCCCGAAATTGGACGAATATTTCCAATTTCTTTCAAAAAAAAAGAACCATTTGTTCGATTTTTTAAGGACCCCTATCATCAATATTTAAAAGATCATGTGTTGAATAAATGGCGAAATGGGATTTCATTTCACGTCGATTCAGATCCAATTTCTAAAACTTTACAAACACTCAACTTACCAAAATATACGTTTGTAAGTTCAACCAGCGACCAATGGGGAGATCTACATTATGCCTTGGCTGATGATATTGCGCTGAACTTCATAATCGGGGACCGACATGCATCGTCTGAAGATGAAATTGAATACTATAGAACCTGTTTGCAATTAAAACCATAATCGTTTTTACTTTGATAATGGCATATACAACAGATTTAACCTTAGCACAATTTGAGGTTTTAGCAGAATTGTTACCCCAGAGTAAAACGAAAAAAGGCTTTATTACCAAGCATTTGATGGTCAATGCTATTCTTTACCAACTGAAAAACGGTTGTCAATGGCGTGATTTACCAGACAGCTTTCCAAACTGGCAAACGGTCTATTCCCAATTTCGGCGATGGCGACTTGATGGAACTTGGGAAGAAGTTTTGACAACTTTAGCGAAAATAGAGCGCAAAAAGCAAAAAAAAGCGAGTATCCAAGTTTATTCTTAGGAGATTCGATGTGTGCCAAAAACACGGATACGGCAAACATTGAAACTAAAGGATATTGTCACTACAAATGCACGAATGGAATCAAAAGACACTTGTTGGTGGATGTGTTGGGGAATCCGTATTTTGTTAAATGCACGGCGGCAAATATAAGTGATGATGATGGAATGCTCGAAATAATCAGAGCTAACAAAGAGTATTTTCTTGACTTGCCCGAAGGACACATTATCACGATTTTGTTGGATAATGGTTATCATAAAGAGTTCTTGGAAAACGAGATAGAGAAAATAGAAAAGCGATTAAGAGATAAAATAAAGATTGAAATATCAGCCAAAATCACGCCGGAGCAAAAGGCAACATCAAAACAAGAAAATCCAGCAAAACAAGGATTTGTGGTAATTTTCAAGCGGTGGATAGTCGAACGAACAAATGCGTGGATCAATCAATGTCGAGTATTGTGGAAGAATTGTGAAGGTCTTTTAGTAACGAGCGAAACTAAGATTAGAATTTGTGCAATCCGCTTGATATTACGGAGAATTACTTAATGAACAAATTGCAAACAGGTTCTATATCAAAACTCAAAAGAAAATAATTGAAGTAGCCTATAAGTTTATAGGGATATCAGATGATTTGGTATCTGAATATATTGAACGAAAGCATTGGAAAGTTGAACAAGAGGAAATCACTTAATTTGTTGGTTTCACAATTTGGAAAACTTTGCTATCGTCATCATTTATCGGTGTTTTGCAAGTAACTTGGGTAATCCTTGGTTAGGAACGATTCAACACCGCTCGAACCCACTATAGCAACTGACCGTAAAAATTTATAATATTCGTAAGAAACGGGATAATTTTGTTTTCCCAACAAAAAAAGGTCCGGCGAAAGTGTGTCTGGGCGATTTTGATTAAACCAAATCCAATCAACTTTTTTTGCGTTTACTAAATCATTTGGTAGTTTACCATCGGAAAGATTGCTTTTACCGATGTCCACATCGCTTACCCAAAGATTAGCGGTTGTAAAAATTACGGGGATAAATCTATAAATAAGTTGCTGATTTGTATTCGTCCATCTTAATTTCTCAAAACAATAATTGATGAATCCACTGGTATTCCTTAGCGCCTGAGTAATTGCAGCGTTAATCGGCGACTTATCACTACTTCCAATTCCGTCACCTTTTTGATCCGTTTTAACTTCGAAACCTAAGTTGTAAGGATGAACATCCATTACGGTTCGGGAAGTTGTCAATCCGGTGGCAGTTGTTCCTTCGATTTTGTCCAATTGGATAAATTGGTCATTTTTCCAAAAATAAGGGGTTTTAACAAAACACCAGTTTCCTTTCGCGGGATCAACCCTTTTACATTCAGCAATTAAAAATGTATTCCGGTCGACGGAACCCAAAACAAAGTCGATGTGAGAATTTTGTCCTTTGTTTTGAACCGGAAACTCCGTCAAGAAATTCCCCCAAGGGGTTTGTGCGTTTCCTAATTCCTCCAGTTTTTTCATTACTGCATAATGAAAACTATGCCCATGGAAATCCAGCGATTTTTTGAGTAGTTGAGAGACCTCCTGTTCAGATTGGCTCATTTTATTTTTCCCTTAAAGTCTTCTTGTTAATTATTGTGTGACATTATTCCACAATAGAAATTTTTCTGCTAATATCATCACACCCCTCAATCAATAAAATTCAACAAATTTATTGATAATTCCGTTCGCTCAGAGTGGAATTCTTTCTCCTTTTTAATGGAAAATACAATACCCCTGGTTAATTTTCGCTGTAAAAATTTACTTCCTTCAGGGAAAAAATGCTTAACTATTGTTGCCCAAACCAATGGTATAGATCTTTTTTTTGGCAAAGAATTAGTTAAGGGCAAGCCTTTTTATATGGGCTTTCCCTGCAAGGGCTGTGGTCAGCTCGTAAAATGGAAAAAGTGCAAACCTAAATAAAGATTGCAGTTTTAAAATAAAAAGTTTATTTTTGGAGTGAAAACAATGTTGTGATGCCGCCGAGTCGGTGTCGAAAAACAAGATCAACAACGCCTTGTGAATTCTGAGATCAGGATCACGAGGCGTTTTCTTTTTTGGTGAAAATTATGAGTTGGTATGTGGCAAAAAGTTTGGAAGTTCTGCGGAAACAGTTAAATGAAATGTTTCCGGATCGGTCAAAAGTTTCGGATGGCGGTATAGGAGACGTTGCGCATCAGAAGGCGGGAACCAGCGACCATTTACCCCACGTCAAGGATAAAAATAATGTCGGAGTCGTGACCGCCCGCGATTTTACCTTTGACAATAACCCGGCCGATGGCGTCGGGATAGATTGCCACTGGTTAGCCAAAGTTTTGGTTAAAGATAAAGACCCCCGGATCAAATATATTATATGGAACGGTCAGATTATCTCCAGCAAACAACAACCCTGGATTTGGCGCAAATATAGCGGAAAAAATCCGCATAAACATCATTTACACATTTCGGTGGTAGCCGACGAGTCGCTTTTCAATAGTGAGAAAGAATGGAATCTAGGCGCAACACCAACCGTAACCGGAAAGCCAGTCACACCGCCGACAGTCGCTACAAATAGCGTTATCGGGAGAGGTGCGAAAGGTGAACAGGTCAAATTGATCCAAACAAAGTTAGTTGAAAAAGGATTTATGAAACATCACCAGATTGATTCTGATTTTGGAATCTTGACGGAATCGGCAGTCCAACGGTTTCAGAAGTCACGGAATTTAATTGCTGACGGAATGGTTGGAGATCGCACCAAAAAAGCTTTAGGGATATGAACCACGACTCACCATTTTTATACTTCCTTCGGAATTTCCCGGCATGGATACCTTTGCTTTTTCTAACGCTGACATTTGTCGGGTTTTATTTTTATACCAACGACAGCGCTTACAAAGAATGGACAGGTTTAATTTTATCCGCGTTATTCACCGCCTTGGGTATGCAGCGTCAGCAAACCGCCAGCCAATCGGCCAACACGGAATCGGGCGATGTGATCGTTTCAGCGCCGTCCGAAAGTACGAATTTACAAAACATTCAACCCGGCGAGATTGAAAACGCCGTCGAAAATTTAGAGGAGAAAAAATGAATTTTTTTAGTTTAGATACTTTGCTGCAATTTATTTTACCGATGATCGGTAATTTCCTGGTCAAACCTGCTTCAGCCGCCAAATACGCCAAATGGCTGATCAGGATCCGCAATTACCTGAATCTTTTATTTCCGCCCGATGTTTACCCGGCTAATTGGGAAGGGACCAATATCAATCCGGCTAAACCTGAAAAATATGCAGTCCCGGTTGATGCCGTCAAATCTGCGGCCAGCAGTTTCGGTTTCAAAATACCCTTTTTCAATTAAAACCGAAATCGGAAGTATACGTTTTTGGGTAAAACTCAAAAAGGAAAATATGAGATTTGAAATTTTCAAGAGTAGAAAAGCTAATTGGTATTTTCGTTTTGTCGCGGCTAACGGAGAGATTTTTTTTTCTTCGGAAGGCTACAAAAATCGAGGCGATATGCTCCGGGCCATCGACCTGATTAAAAACAATGCGGGGGACGCGCCGGTGGTTGAAGTTCCGGCCGAAGAAGCGGAAGAAAACGATGAAGCTCCGAATTTATAATTTAACAATTTTAGTCTTTGCGTTCATCGTCGGAATTCTCTCGACGATCGCAGATCCCGCAGCCAACCCGCCAAACGATATTATCCTTTCGGATAATGTGTCAAACAATTCTGCTACATACCCGCTTCCGGTAACTGTCCGGGAGTTTAGTGTTTATTCCAATAATCAAATAAAAAGGAAATCAGACGGGCTTAAAAAGTCGTTTTTACCCAAACAAACCCGTTCGGAACCGGTCATCGTCAGACTCGAATAAATTTCTAAAGAGCCTGAAATTTCATTTTTTTTGTTTAAAGAGCCGGGGTCTTCAAGGGGGCTCCGGCAAAACATTAATTTAAATTAAAACATTCTCCCAAAAAGAGTGATCCATTATGGAATTAGTCACAATTATTGATACCAGTCTTAAACTTTTACTCGGATTGTTTATTTTTTTATGTTCATTTGAAATAAACCTTCTGGCAGATCGCCTCAAGCTGCAATCAACCAGGCTTTTATACCGATTACGCAACGCGCTAGGGGTTTACTGCGTAATTATTATCGGAACAGTTTTTTTAGGGTTAATATTAAAACTTACGTTTAATCTGTCTTTGTTCGCGGCAATCTTTTTTTGGTGCGGTTCGTGGCTCTTAGTGTTTCGTCGAACCCGCAAAAGAGTTGAACAATTGAATTTATCCGGGCCGGAATTTCCAGGCATGGAAAAGTCATTACCTGAGCGGATTGATGGTTTATGGCGAAGTATCTTAGTCACTCAGGAAAAATTGAAAAACTTAAACAGTCTGAGGTAAAAAATGCTCCCAGGATTTTTATTTCAAGTTGAAAATTTATTCAGTCAGGACACTTATTTGAAAATTTTGATGAGTGCCGGATTTTTGTTTTTCGGCGCGTTTTTGAAATGGCTTTTTGACCGGAAAACCAGGCAAAAAACCGCGGTTGAAATCGAAAAGACTCAAGCGGATATTCATCGTTCTGAAACGACCCTTTTAATCGAAGTTCAGAACGAAATGGCGCTTTGGGTAAAAAACTGCCAGTTGATTGCCAGGGAAGCTCTGCAATTAGACGAAGCGAATCACCAATACCGGAGAACCTTGAAAGATGTGCGGGAAATACTGTCCCACTCGGAAGGCAATCATAATTCTATCAATGAAATGTCCGCCGTTATCGAACGTGCATTAGAGAATGATTGCCATGATCATCGGGCAGATTTTCTGGAGTTGATAAAAGCGCAAAAAACATCAGAAAAATTCCTCAAAATGGCCATTGCCGAGATAGCCAAGCATAATTTAACAGGGGGAGATCAAAAATCGGGGATTGTTTGAAATAGTTACGGACGCTTGGGAAGGGATTTTGTGCACAATGCAAATTTGAACCTTCAGCGAAACAAGCGTCCTCCATTGAAAGGCGGATATAAACAAGCTTTGCGGAAATTGTCGGGGATAAAATTATGGCTAAAGTTCACAAGGTTAAAGATGATTATTGGGTTTTTGATTGTCCGGGCTGCGGTTCGCTTCATTCGATCCAGACGCCTCCCTGGACATTTAACGGTGATTTGGAAAACCCAACCGTTTCGCCATCAATTTTGGTCTTTGGTTCTAAATCTCATCCCCGATGTCATTCTTTTGTCAAAGACGGAATGATTCAGTTTTTAGATGATTGCAGTCATGAATTAAAAGGGCAAACAGTCGAAATACCCGATTGGACTTCAATGAAAGAAGTTTTGAATAGATAAAGGAAATATTTATGCCAAGAAAACATTTAGATTTGGGAAACGGGGTTTTTATCGGTTGGACCCAAGCTGAAGGCAAACGGATCGGCGGGATCATTACCCATCCCAACCCAAAGAATGAATCCGGTGAATGCTGGGCTTCTTTTTGGTTTGATCGTTCGATGTTTAAGGATGATGACAAACGTCCGGTTTGGGAATTCAACGGTGACTTTGAAAAGCCGACTTTATCCCCGTCTTTTCAATGCACTGATTGCGGTTTTCACGGTTATGTCCGGGATGGAAAATGGGACCCGGCTTAAAATGCCTAATTAGGCTCCTCATTTGAGGGAGAAAAACCGGCACTGTAAAGATGAGTGAAGAAAAACAGAAAACAATTCTCAAAGGAAAACAAAAGCTCTTTGCTGATTTTTATGTCGGGGATGCACTTTTTAATGGCACCAAGGCAGCTCGTTTAGCTCAATATGAGGGCGATAATAATACGCTCGCCGTCACAGCTTCAAGATTGCTAAGAAATGCTAAGGTTTCGCAGTATATCGAAGACAAGCTGGCAGTTTACGCGATGGGTGTAAATGAAACAATAGCGAGACTTGCAGAGATTGCCAGAGGTGATGTAGATGATGTTCTTGATGAAGAAGGGAAATTCAGCCTGAAGGTGGCCCGAGAGAACAATAAAACTCATTTGCTTAAAAAAATCAAAACCAAGAGAACCATCAAACAAAGTAAAACCGAGCCCAACGAAGAAATCAATAATTTACTCTCCGATGATGAAATTGAACCCCTTACTAAACAAACCGAAATTATTTATGAAGAGGTCGAATTTGAGATGTATTCGGCACACGAAGCACAAAGAGATATTGGAAAAATTCACAAATTGTTCACCGAAAAGATTGAGTCTGACGTGAATTTAACTTCAAGCGTCGTCCGGGTTCCACCTAAACAATCCCCTGAAGAATGGTCCGAACAGTATCAACCCCAATCAGAGAAATAGTTGCTTTTGAGACCCAGGCCGGGACTCCCCAGGAAGCGATGATCGCCTGTCCTTTTGAAGATCTGCTGTTCGGCGGGGCGAGGGGCGGCGGCAAGACTTACGGAATGTTAGGTGATTGGCTTTCCCACCAGGACCTTTACGGCGCGAACGCTAAAGGGGTTTTCTTTCGGAAAACCTACGATGAGCTTGAGCAAGTCCAGGAATTCGCACAAAAGATCTTTCCTCTGGTTGGAGCGGTTTACCGAACCCAAAAAAGAACATGGTTTTTCCCGAACGGCGCCATGCTCAAAATGCGGATTCTCGAACGTGACGAAGACGCGACCAAATATCAAGGACATGAATACACCTGGATTTGTTTTGAGGAGCTGACGAACTGGCCAAGCCCGAAACCGGTTGACAAACTCCGCGCCTGTTTGCGTTCGGGAGCCGGTGTTCCTTGTTTTTTCAGGGCGACGGCCAATCCGGGCGGGGTGGGTCACAACTGGGTCAAGGCTCGTTATGTCGATCCTTCTCCTCCGATGCGACCTTTTTTTGATCCGGAACAAAATGTGACGCGCATTTATATCCCGGCAACCTTGGATGACAACCCTTTATTGACCAAAAATGATCCCAATTATTGGAAAAGAGTCGAAGCCTCAGTTGGTGGGGATAAAGAATTATTGCGGGCATGGCGTTACGGAGATTGGGATATTGTCGCGGGCGGAATGCTTGACGATCTTTTCCGGCGGGAAATTCATATTATTGTTCCTTTCCAGATTCCATATTCCTGGTATGTGGACCGGACATTTGATTGGGGCAGCTCCGCACCATTTTCGGTCAACTGGTGGGCGGAAAGCGACGGAACTATCGCACCGAACGGAATTACTTATCCCCGCGGGACTATGTTCGCCATTCAGGAATGGTATGGCTGGAACGGGAAACCCAACGAAGGCTGTAAGCTTTTAGCTCACGAAATCGCTGACGGGATCGTTGAGCGCGAACATCAGGGAATTCTCCTAAATTTAACTATAAATGACGGGGCCGCCGACACTCAGATTTGGGATTCTGATCCAATAATATCTATCTCCATCGCCGACGAAATGCTCGAGCGCGGAGTTGGTTGGATCAAAGCCGATAAAAAACCGGGAAGCAGAAAACAGGGTTGGCAAAGATTACGCAGATTCTTAAAAGCCGCTCATAAATTTCCGATGGAGGAGCCTGGCCTTTTTATTTTTAACAACTGCACTCACTGGATCAGGACCGTTCCGGTTTTGCCCAGATCGGATAAAGACCGTGATGATGTTGATTTCAAGTCAGAGGATCATAGTGGTGATTCGACCAGGTACCGTTTGAGTTACGCGATCCCTCCGGCGGGGAGTTATGAAACCGGGGTTCCGGGGTAAAGTATGAATCTTATTGACAAGCAGGGTTATATAAATTATTTTTAGAGTGAAAACAATGTTGTGATGCCGCGGAGTCGGTGTCGAAAAGCAAGATCAACAACGCCTTGTGAATTCTGAGATCAGGATCACGAGGCGTTTTCCATTTTATCCGCGAAAATGCCAAGAGCAACAACCGCTAAAAAACAATCGGATGAGGAACTCCAGGGCGAATATGTCGTCGGCGGAAATTCCTGGTTGTCCGCCGATACCCTTTATCTCGATCAATTTAATCCTTACAACCCGCTTTTAACTCCTGAAGCCCGGCAAAGGCTCCGCCGTGATTCCGAGGTCAAATCATCGCTTTCGATGCTGGCCGATTCCATTTTCAGCGAAAGCGTGACGGTCGTTCCCTCGGTCACTAATGAAGATGATCCGGAATTCGAAGGAGCCGGAGAAATTGCCGCTTTTATCGATAACGCCACCTCCGATCCGCAGCGCCCACTGGAGACGGTTTTGCGCGAAATGTTCAAGGAAGCTTTTATAGACGGTGTGAAAGTGGCTGAGATCGTTCTTCGTCCGGATGAAGACCAGCTTGTACTCGACCGGATCAATCCGAAGCCGAATTCATCCGTTGCTTTTTTCTGCGATAAATTTTTAAACGTTTTGGGAATCGTTCCGGTCAATCAGCTTTTTCAGCCAAGCGAGGGGATAGTCACGGTTGACGGGAAAAAGGTCATCCGCCGGGATCATTTTATTGTTCTTAATTTTGAGCTTTGCGACAACGATCCCCGCGGCATCGAGGAGATCGATGCCGCTTTTGAAGACTGGTGTGACAAACAGGACACCCGCAAACAATGGAAGGAATGGCGCCGCACTTCGGCGATCCCGAAAAAAGTCGGAATAACCGGTCCTGCCAAAGGTGAAATGCCGGTCAAGGATTCCAGTGGAAACACGGTGCTGGAAAACGGCCGGCCGAAAACTATTACCCCGGAAAAAGCCTTAATGAACGCCCTCGAAGGTTTTGCCAACAATTCGGTAGTTACCGCTCCGAACGGGACGACCATCCAGCAGCTCGAGGTCCAGGGGACCGGTCAGCAATTTACCACTGCCCTTAAATATCAAAACTCCCAGATCCGCAAAGTTATTGTCGGCGATGCCCTGACCACCGGTGAAGCGGATAAAGATGCCCGGGCGGCTCGCGAATCTGCCAAGGACGTTTCCGATATCCGCAAACAGAATTTTCGCCGGGCAATTTCCTCAACCGTCAAAAAAGACCTTTTCCGCCTTTTGACGATCGTTAATTTCGGCGAAGAAAAAGCTCATTTAACTCCGGATTGTTTTCTCGGCGATACCGAAGCCAACGATTGGGCGACTGATGTCCAGGCGGCAGCTTCAGCCGGTTACACCTTTGCCGAGGAACATTTCCGCCAGCTCGATGCCCAGTTCGGCGTGGACCCTCGCGAAAAAGCGGAAAAGTCAGCTGACAAAAAACCGGAAAATCGGCCGGCTGAAGCTGGGGAGGAAGACGAACAGTTATGAGCAAAGTTTTAGATTTTTTATCATCTTCGGTCTGGGCGATGCGCCAGCACGAATTCGACGTGATGATGATGGTCGCTTTTCGCCAACTCGACACGCTCGAAGAAATTGCGGCTGAGGCTGAAAGCAAACCCCTTCCGGAAGCGATGACGACCAAACGCGGCGAAAGGCTGATGAATACCCGTTATGTGGAGATCCGCGACGGGGTGGCCATTATTGACGTTTATGGTCGGATCGCTAAAAGAATGGGATTTTTTGCGGAGATCTGTTCGGGCGGGACCTCGACCGAAACTTTGCTCAAAGATTTTCAAACCACGCTCGACAATCCGAATGTTTCATCAATCGTTTTCAATATCGATTCGCCCGGCGGGGAAGCCTTCGGCATCAACGAACTTTCGCAGCATATTTACAATGCCCGGGGCAAAAAACCCATGTCGGCTTATGTTTCCGGTTTGGGTTGTTCGGGTGCGTATTGGATCGCTTCGGCCTGCGATGAAGTGGTTTGTGATAAATCGGCATTTTTAGGCTCCATCGGGGTCGTCTCAATGTGGATCGATGACACCGAAGCTTATAAAAAACTTGGTTTTAATAAAAAAGTGGTCACCTCCAGCAATGCCCCGAAAAAACGGCTGGACCTCAATACCGAGGAAGGATTGAAGGAATTCCAGGCTGAACTTGACGCGATGGAAGATGTCTTTATTTCAGCGGTTCGCCGGAATCGCGGGAAGAAAACTAACCGCGATGTGATTGCTGATTTTAACCAGGGCGGAATTTTATGCGGCAGTGATGCTGTCAAGGCGGGAATGGCTGACCGGGTGGGCAGTCTCGAAACCGTCATCAAGGAACTTGCCCGCAAAGGCAAAAATAAAGCGTCGTTCGGCGCGGAAAACGAAGGAGAAATAGAAATGAGTTGGAAAGACACATTTAAAGAAATGAGCGCGAAACTCGGTTTCCGCGTTGAAGAAAAACCGGAAACTGAAACTGAAGCTGAAGAAAAGAAAACTAAGGTTGAAAAGCCGGCTGACGAATCATCGAATGCCAGTTCTTCTGGTTCGGGTGATCACCAGGCTCAATCGACTGCCAAAAGTGCAGCGGAGATCGAACTGGAAAAAATGAAAGCCGATCGCGAGCAGGAAAAACGCGAGCAGCTTCAGAAAGATGCTGAAAAATTCGTTTCCGCGGAAATTACGGCCGGCCGGCTTTATCCGGCGGAAAAGGATGGCTTTTTATCCACTTACTTGCAGGCCGCTAAAGATGATGAAGCATCGCCCCTGGAGTCGGGTTCGCGGGTCGCCAATCTGAAGGCCACCCAGGAAGCACGTCCGAAACATGGACTGACCGAAGAGATTTTAGAGCCTTCAACCGGCTTTAAAGTGTTGATCGGAGAGCAATCGGTCGATGCCAAATTGGCTGAAGAGATCGAAGCTCAGACCGATTCGTATGTGGCAACGGTAAATCCTAAGCCTAAAAAACTCGAAGTCGTTAAATAACTCGAAGTCGTTAAATAACGGCAATTTAATAAAAAGGAGAAGAATAAATGGGTACTTATGGAAGAAAAGTTTTGAATAAAACCGGACGTGACGTTGCCGCTCTTGCCAGCCTGGTCAATGCGGCCTTCAAGGTCGGCGGAATTACGCTCGACTGGTCACTTTTTGCAGCCGCCGGCGCGGACTCGTTGCTGACGGATCAGACCCCGATCAAAACCGGTGAAAAATATGCTCGGTACGGGCAGATCATTTGCGAGGTCACTAAATCCGAGGTCCAGACGGTCGATCTTTCCGGAGACGACGATCCGACCGGCGGAACTTTCCCGCTGACCATCCTCGGTCACACGATCGAAGATATTCCCTGGAATGTGACAGCCGCGGCTTTGCAGGCTTTGATCAATGCGCTTGATCATCCTTATGCCCCGTATGTGACGGTTTCCAAAACGGGTTTCGTTTACACGATTACTTTCCCGCCGGATGCCGAGAACGTGGATGCGGTCACTTCATCCGCGGCGGATCTGACCGGGGGTGGCGGCGATACTTTTGCCGTAACTATTTTGACTACGACAGCCGGGGTTGAGACTGGCGGCGAATACGGTCCTTATGATCCGGATGCGACCGATGGGCGGCAAACCTTATCGAGAGGCAAATGTTTCATCATCAACAAAACCGTTAAACAACACGGGTATGGTGAAAACATCAACAATGTCGTCACTGATCACCCGCAGGTCTTCGATGGCGGAACCGTTTGGAAAAAACGGATCATTATGACAACCGGCACTCATACACTGGCTGCGGGGCCGACTGTCACCGAATTTGAAGCAGCCTTTCCGCGTATTGATTACGCCGACTAAAAATTAATGGTTAATGGTAAATGGTTAATTGAAGAAAACTCTTAATTCCAAACATTAACTTATTAACAATTAACAATTAACAATTAAGGAGAATAAAAAATGGATCCAATTACACTTTTAGGTGCGGTGCGTGTCAATAAACTGATGTCTTCTTTGCAGGACAAACGTGGAACTCCGCAAAGTCTTTTATTTACGAACCGGACTCCGATGGTCCCGGCGGCCGAAGGCGAGATCATGGCCCGCTTCATGGGGCAAATTCTGATCGCCGACCTGATCGCCGACGGCCAACGCGCCGGCGTCTATTCGGCCGGAAAACTCTTTCTGGAAACGACCAATCCGCCGAATCTGAAGATCGGGACGGCTTTAAACCAGACTGAGCTTAATCAGCTTCAAACGAAAATGGCTGGCATTCAGGTCATGGATGATCTTTTCCCTTATACGGAATCGAGGATCATCGACAATCTGCGCCAAGGGGTTTTCCAGCGGATCGAAACTTTGAATATCGCCGCCCGGATCGGAGGTTTTTCCTACGATAAACTGGGCATCAAGATGGAAGGCGTCACCTTCGGGATGCCTTCGGATCTGAAGATCACGCCGGTCAATGAATGGACGGACGCTTCCAATGCCACTCCCGTGGCTGATGTATTGATGGCGAAACGTTTGGGCCAGGTCAAATACGGCATCGTTTTTGACCGGATGGTCTTAACCTTGGCCGCGTTCAATGCCGCCATCGCGACGACCGAATTCCAGAACAAAGCCCGGACCTATCTGGCGCCGAACGTTTCCTTTACCAATCTCAATGCCGCGGACACCGATTATCAAAAGAATTTGGCAAAAAATGTTTTCGGCTTGAAGGAAATCGAGATCTATGATGCCCGGTACTGGACGGAAACCCGGGAAGGCGCTTTGGAAAGCGGTCCGTTCCTTCCGCTCAATAAGGTCATTCTGGAATCGACCCAGAGCGATAACAACGCCAGCGTCATCGATTTTGCCAACGGCGTCGTCACCGAAGCTCTGATCTCGAATATTCCGGGTTCGACCATCAAAGGCCAGCTCCCGATGAACGCCCGCGGTCCGGTCGGCTACACCACAGCTGTCGATGATCCGCCGAGCGTCACTTATTGGGGAGTCGGACGGGGATTCCCGCGTCGTCATTTGATGCAGGCGACCGCCTGTTTAACAGTTGCTCCCGATTATGGAACCGGTTCGATCGAAGAAACTATCGATTTCGACGAAATTCCGTTCGAATAATTCGATGAATTGAGGAATGGGGGATTTTTCTCCCGTTCCATAAAAAATTTTATTAAAGGAGAAAAATCTTTATGGCTTTATCCAGAAAACAAATGGAAGAAACGATCAAAGGCGGCGGTTCGGTTTTATTGCCAAGCGGAAAATTAGCCACCCGGTTGAAGCAATTGCCTTCCGCTGCCCAATTAGCCAAAACGCCCGAGGAAAAGGCCCAGGCAAACGCTGACCTGGAAGCCCGGATCGCTAAATTAGAGGCTGAAAAAGCTGAATTGGCTGCCGGTGGTGACGATACTTTGGAAGAGCTAATAAAACATTCCCGTGACCAGCTGGTCCAAAAGGCTGCTGAACTCGGAGTGGAATTCCACAAGGATGCTAAAAAAGCGGAGATCGCCGAGGCAATTTTAGGAGTGAAATAATTTATGGCTTGGCTGACGGCAGACGAATTCAAAGATTTGTATGTGACGGAATCCGCCACCGAGATCTCATCTGCCCAAATTACTCAATGTCTGGACGAAGGGATCGACGAGATCGCTTCGATGTGCGGCGAAGCTGTTTTGACCGAAATTGAAATAGCTGTCGGGACCGAGGCTCGCAAGGTTCGGCAATTCCGGCGAGCCCAGGGGAAACTCGGTTACCGGGCTTTGCTTCTGATCATGAGCGCTCGTTTCCGGAATGGCGGAATTCTCGAATCAGAAAGGGATATGAATTCATCGGCAACCGATAAATATGTCAGCTTTAAGAATATCGATTTACAGCGCGAAGCTCTGTATAAGGATGCTGCCAAAGCCCTCGAAAATTATCTGATCGTTGATGTCGCCGGCGATAATCTGAGCCCGAATATCGAGTATTCGCATCCCGTCCAGGTAGATTGCTGCGATGAATTTAATTGCTGATTCAAAGGAATTTCGGAAGGACCTGCACCGGTCGATCGAGCAGGTGACAGCTCAGCTCGTCAAAGATTTTGCGGACGAGGTTCCGGAGCAATTAAGAGCTTTGATCGACGATCCGCCGCCATCGAGGACGGGAAGTCCGCCGGCTAAGCGGTCCGGGACATTGCAGCGAACTTTAAGGGCTTATGTCGTGGGGCCGACGGCGGCCGAGATCGAGTTTGAAAATTACGTCGCGCATCTCGATCCGATTTTTGAAGGCGAACACGACAGACCGTTTATTGAACGGGGGATCGCCAAAACTTTGGAAGAGCTTGGTTAATGAATGGCAAATATCTCCAACATTTTATTTTCGTTTACTTCCGAACTGGTCGAAGCGGCGGCGGATGAAACCCCGCTCAAGAATGCCCAGATCCAGGCGGATATTTATGAGGAGATCAAGCCCGGCAAAATCATCAGGATCGATGATGTCAGGTCTTCAAGTCCGGTCATTATCGGGAGCGGCGAGATCCGGGAAGACAATGCCGTCATTCCCGTTCACTTTTTGAAAATGCCGGAGAGCCAGAAATTGTCGGACAGACTGGCGGCCAGGCAAACCGCTGAAGATATGGCGACGGAATGGCTTAAGGCTTTTTATAACAATCCAAAATTGGCGGATGAAGAAGGTACCCCGCGAGTCTGCAATGTCGGCAATGTCAACAAGTTTAACGATTGGATCAAACCCGGAACGGTCAAGATCCCGGTTTGTGTTTTAAGACTTTTAATAAACCCGAGGTAAAGGAAAAGAAAAATATGCGTCATCAATTAGTTGCGAAAGAAAATGTGGACGAGCGGATCGGAGATCATCATTTCCAGGTCGAAAAGGACCAAACCATTGAGCTTTCCGCCAAGGGAGCGGAAGTTGCCATGGCCACCGGCAAATTCGAATATTCCAGTGAGGTTCCGGAAACGCCGATCGAGAAAAAACGGTTTCAGGAAACTGAAAAGGGAGCCGCCCAGGAGCGCCAAAAATTGGTCAAGGAAAAACTCAAACCCTTATTGAAATTAAATAAGGATGAACTTTTGGCTGAAGCCGAAAAATTAAATCTCGAAAATGTTTCGGATTTAAATAAGGAACCTTTGGCCTTGGCCATTGCTGAAGCTCAAGTCGGAGGAAACAAATAATCTTTGGCAAATTGAAGGGCCAAAGCTTTGGAGGATAATTTTATGGCACAAACAAGTCAATCAGTCTTTGCCTGGGGCAAAGTTCAAACCAACTACACAACCGAAATGGCGATCGCTAACGACGGTTTCCGGCAGATCTGCAAAGAAGGTTATGAAAAGCCTGTTTTTTCATCTCCGAACGTCAATAACGCCGGTTATTCGACGGGATCAGCCTTTGCGACAAAAACCACCAAGGATCGTGATGACGTCACATTTAGCGGAACGGAACGAGCGACCTTTGAATTATTGGGTTTTCTTGGCGTGATGGCTTTCGGCATGGTGGCTGCTCCGACCGTCGTGGTCGCCGATGAGGTTTTTACACAATTATTTTCACTTCTTGATCCTTATGTTTCGGACCAGCTCCCCACCCGGCCTTTAGTTTCCAAGGTCGGTGAACCGGCCGTCGAGGCGAACAGGATCCATGACGTTCGTTTTCCTTCGATGATGTGCGAGCAAATTTCCTTTTCAAATGAAGGGACCACGCCGGATATGCAGATCGCCGGTTCGTGGCGCGGGTCCGGAAAAAGAGTCAATCCTTCGGGCGTCCAGTATTACGGAACCGGAAAGGACGTTCTCCTCGATGAGGAAATGACCGAGCATTTTATCAAGCGAACCGCCGGAACTTTAATCTTCAATGACGATGCCTCGATGGGTGGAACTGATGTTGAATTAGGTTGTGATTTTCGTTCGGCGAATATCACTATCAACGAAAATTTAAATACCGACGCCGGGTATGAAGGCTGTGCTTTGTTCCAGGACGATGATCCCAATTTAGGGGCGATTCGCGGCGGGATGAGAACTCGCGGGCAAGCGGTGAGCTTTGAAGCGATTTGCGTTTTGACTCCGGGATTGGTCACGGACTTCGATCCGGTCGAAAAAATGATCGCGGGTGCCATCATTTCTGCTGAACTGAAATATGTCGGCGGGGCCATCGATGAGACCCACGATTTTGAAGCGACCTTCAACCTCAATAAAGCGGTCATCGCGACGGCGGAACTCGTTGAAGTAGACGGCGGAACGCAAGGGATCAAGATCACCACCGAGCCTTTGGCAGTCGGCAATATTATGCCTTTAACGCTTTTAATAAAATCGGACGTGCCGAATTTTAATGCTTACGTCGGTTGATTTCCTGCGA
>Ga0207952_1000293_pt1 | contig 47628 bp, 50 predicted proteins | sample SubbioR12Aug_8Ca_FD_184831 | JGI IMG/M metagenome (GOLD analysis project Ga0207952, IMG submission 184831) | Serpentinite rock and fluid subsurface biosphere microbial communities from McLaughlin Reserve, California, USA - CR12Aug_8Ca (SPAdes) | ecosystem: Environmental > Terrestrial > Deep... | reverse complement strand
GTTTCCAGATGCAGCCGCTTGATCTGGCAACCGCTCTTCAACACATGGAAGTACACTTCGATACACCAGCGCACGGCATACCACGCCACCACCGTAGTCGCTTGCTCGAAACTTACCACCGGCAAACTGGTCAGCAGGAGCCATTCCAAGGGTTAGCGTGTATGTAGTCCAGTTTCTGCCGCATCATCGCTTCGTTCAAAATCATTTCGGCATGTACGCCCTCTTGCCAGAACTGGTGCTCGCGATCCCGTTTATGCGCGGCTTTGGCAAAATGCAGGCGTTGCAGCAGGCGCTCGGCTTTTTGCTGCTGGAGGTGGTCGATAATCCGGCGGGCGGTATAAGCTTTGAAGCCGGCAACGCATTTGTCCAGTTCCGGGGCCTGGGCGATAAAGTGCAGATGGTTTTCCAAAATCACGTAGCCGTAGAGTTTTAAACCTGTGTGTTGGCGTTGGTATTGCCAACTGTCGAGGATGATTTGCACGGTTTCCGGGCGGGTAAACACGGCCAGCCATTCGACGACGGTGCAGGTCATGAAATGGGGTTTGTCGACTTCGGTGATGAGGTAGCGGCTTCTTCCCATGATTTACCTTATTCATAAGGACGCCGAGCGTCCGGGTCTGCATTCCCACGCGGAGCGTGGGAACGATGATAAATTTCGTGCCCACGTGGAATTAACGGCCGGCGATGTTAGATAAGCCGCGCCAAAGCGCTTGTCCAACCCCACAACTTTGCGCCGGCCGTGATCCAAACCGATGTCAGCCAACGTGTTGGGTTACGGCTAACGCCTAACCCAACCTACGCGATTGTTCAGGGTTTGGGTTCTCGGCGCGGGCGGCGTATCGCAGCCACGGGCAATAATCAGCGGGTAAATCAACGTCGAATCGGAAACAAGCAAGCGCACCAAGTCTTCGTTTCCTCGTTCCCACGCAGAGAGTGTGGGAACGAGGAAAACTGACGTGCCGCGCGGCGGCAGTGGCGATGGTGCTGGAACGGGGTGAAGGTTGTCGTTGCCTATTTACTCTTGCCGGTCGCCAAATCGACAATATGCTTGGAAGCTTCTTCCAACAAAATGGTGGTTGAAGTTTCCGCGCCGCCGAAATTCCGGGTTGGTTCGTATTTTGTACCGGGCGCTATCTCCAGGCCCGTAAACCGTTCTGCGCCGTCATAATCGACCAGCACCTTGCCTTTGTTGAGGTATTTTGCGTTATAGACCAACGAACCTCGTCCGGCCCCAAAACCGACCGTCAGTCTCAGCGCCGCATTGCCCGGATCGAATGCCGATACGGCTACCACCAGCTGCGTTACATTGTCGTCGTTGACCACGTTAAAGCCTTCGATCAGGAAGTTGGCCTGCAGGTAACGCGTCTATTTGTCGATAATTTCGGGGTTAGTACCGTTAACGGTTAGTTTGATGTCTTTGCCGTAGGCGATCACGCTTTCGGACGATGAGGTTTTGATCTCGTGCGTTGAACAAGCGCTTAATGCGCAAACCAATAACAATGGCGCGAAGCTTTTCATGGACAATTTCCTTAATTCTAAAAAAATCAATTGGACCGCGTTAGCTGTGCGGTACAAAAATACGCTGGTATCAGCGGAATATGCCGTGAGCCCGTCTTTGCCTTTTTCTAATCCAAAGCCCATGTCTTTTCGTGCCGTGTCGCGAGTCCGAATCAAGGCCGGGCGGGATTTTCGGTTCATGCGCCCATCCTTTGCGTGTCGGGTTATGGACCAGACTGTGTAAAAACGCATAGAATCAAAAGGCGGTGGAAAAATCAATCGAGTTACCTCCAATTTTTTGCCGCTGCGTGGAAAAGTTAATTTCAAAATCCTAGTAAAGGACCTGCTAAGTGGAGAGAAATTTTATTTTTGCATTTCATTTTTACGTTTTTACACGGCCTCGGACATAAAAAAACCCGCAAGCCTTGCGGCGGTGCGGGTTTTTGAATTATGGCGGAGAGCTAGGGATTCGAACCCCAGGAAGGGATAAACCTTCAACGGTTTTCAAGACCGCCGCTTTCGACCGCTCAGCCAGCTCTCCAAGAGCCGCGCATTATGCCAGATAATTTTTTTAAATCCAGCATTTTTTCTTGTTACCATGAAATTTTCCGAATTATTCCCCGTGAGCAGTTTGAATCTTCCGCCTAAATTATTGGTGATTGCGCAGTCCGCAAGGATGCTGGTGCAAATGGCGGTGGAGTCTGGGTTTCAAGCGGTTGCCGTCGATTGTTATGCCGACCTGGATACCGTGGCATTAGCGGCCGAAACGGTTAAGGTGGACAATCTAGCCGCGGCTGCCATTCGGCCGCTTATAGAGGCTTTGGCGGTCCGGCACGGTTTGACGCATGCGGTGTATGGCAGCGGTTTCGAACATTACCCCGAGAGTCTGGCTTATTTGGAAAGCAGGCTGATCGTGCTTGGAAATACGGCCGCGCTTTTCAGGCGTTTTCAGGACAAGCCGGCATTTTTTCAGCATCTCAAAGAGTTATCCATCAAGCATCCGGAAACGGTTTTTTCCGCGCCGGCCGAAGGCGGCGATTGGTTGCTCAAGCCGATGCGCGGCGAGGGCGGTGCCGATATTGCCCGTTTCGCCGCCTGCCAGACCGTGGATGCGGAGCGTTTTTATTGGCAGCGCTATTTGGTCGGCGAGGCATTTTCGGTTTTGTTTGCGGCGGGTTTGGGACAGGTCAGGGTGTTGGGGTTTAATCGGCAGTGGGCGGTTGGAAACGATAAGCGGCGCTATCTGTTTGCCGGCGTCAGCAACCATGCGGACGTTTCGCCGAGAAACCGCGCGTTGTTGGCCGAATGGCTGGAGAAGTTAGTCGGGTTGTATCCGTTACAGGGTTTGGGGAGTCTGGATTTTATAGTGCATGACGGCGAATGCCATGTGTTGGAGATCAACGCCCGGATTCCGGCCAGCGCGCAGCTATACGGAACTTCGGTTTTCAACAAGCATTGTCTGGCTTGTCTGGGTGTGATCGATGATGCCGATTGGGTGCGGCCGGCCGGGTTTCAAATTATCTTCGCTCGAAACGAATTGCTGGTGCCCGCCGGATTAAGCTGGCCGGAATGGGCGGTTGACAGGCCCGCGGGCGGCGTATTTATTGGCAAGGGGGCGCCGGTTTGCAGTATCATTGCCGCCGGAAACGATGCGGCTCAGGTCGAAACCCGACTGCGGCATCGGCAAATTATCATCGACAATTTTATAAATACAGGTCATTTAAGTCATGCAATACCAAGCTAGCGTCAATAAACTCACTCAACCTCTAGTGGCTCATCTGCTGGATCATGCGGATAAACTGAGGCTGGGCGTCGAGAAACTAGAAAACGGTTGCACGATTATCGATGCCGGCATCAATGTACCGGGCGGTTTGGAAGCAGGCCGTATCATCACAGAAATCTGCATGGGCGGCATGGGCACCGCGACCCTGTCGCAAAGCTGCTACACAAATAACTGGCCGCTGACGATTAACGTGCATGCCGCTAATCCGGTATTGTCCTGTCTGGGCAGTCAATACGCCGGCTGGAGTTTATCGCACGGCAAATATTATGCGCTGGGTTCCGGCCCCGCGCGCGCCATGGCGACTAAAATCAAAGACGGCGCGGTTGAGCCGGTCGAAGAACTTTATAAAGAACTGGAATACCGCGACAGTAACGATAAAACCGTGTTGGTGATCGAAAACGATGCCGTGCCACCAGTTGAAATTGTCGAAAAAGTGGCTGCCGCTTGCGGTGTTTCGCCAGCCGATTTGACGATTATCGTCACGCCGACCAGCAGTTTGGCGGGCGGTGTGCAAGTAGTGGGCCGGGTGCTGGAAGTGGCCATGCATAAGGCGCATGCCCTGCATTTTCCGTTGGAAAATATAATCGACGGCAGCGGTTCCGCGCCGGTTTGTCCGCCGCACCCCAATTTCGTTAAAGCCATGGGTCGTACCAACGATGCGATCTTGTTTGCCGGACAGGTGCATTTGTTCGTGAAGGGCAGCGACGAGGCCGCCGAAAAATTGGCCAAAGAATTGCCGAGCTCGACCTCCAAGGATTACGGCAAGCCGTTTGCCGATATTTTTAAGGCTTATGAATACGATTTCTTTAAAGTCGATGCCATGCTGTTCAGTCCCGCCGTGGTGATTGTGACTGCGGTTGAGTCGGGCAAGAGTTTCCGCGCCGGTAAACTGGATAACGCCCTGCTGGATCAATCTTTCGGCCTTTAAGGGTTATTTTTCGGCAAGCCGGGCTTTTTGAGTCCGGCTTTTTTGTGTCTATCTAAAATTTTGATTAAGTCCTTGCGTCGAATAGCCATTTTTACCGATGAACCCGGCTGGCACGGCAAGCAGCTTTGCCGCGCCTTTGCGGCACGCTCCTGCGTTGCGGAGTATGTTTCCCTTACCGATTGCCGTATCCAGGTTACCGATGATTTACCGGTATTGATTCCCGGTTTTGAACACGCACTGCCCGATGCGGTGTTTGTACGCGGCGTGCCGGGCGGTTCGCTGGAAGAGGTGGTGTTTTATCTGGACGTATTGCATGCCTTAAAAATGTTAGGCGTGCCGGTATATAACGACGGCCGCGCCATTGAACGCAGCGTCGATAAAGCCATGACCAGCTTTTTGTTGCGGCATGCCGGCATTTCCACGCCTAAAACCTGGGTGCTGCGCGATCGGGAGCAGGCCCTGGCCGTCGCCGAGCGGGAATTGGCCGCGGGGCATTATTTAATCAGCAAGCCGTTATTCGGTTCGCAGGGCGAAGGCATACGCCGGATAGAAAAATCCACCGACTTACTATGGCTTACCGGCAGCCACGGCATTTATTATTTGCAGCGTTTCGTCGAGTGCGAAGGGGACGGTTATTCCGATAAGCGAATCTTCGTGATTAACGGAAAAGCCGTGGCGGGTATGCGCCGGCGCGGCATTTCCTGGTTGAACAACGTGGCCAGAGGGGCGTCTTGCGAAACCATCGAATTGACCGCCGAACTGACGGAGCTGGCGGTCAGGGCGGTTGCCGCGCTGCAAATGGATTATGCCGGCGTCGATATCATCAGGGGGCGCGACGGCAGGCTGACGGTGATTGAAGTCAATAGCGTGCCGGCCTGGAAAGGCTTGCAGGGCGCATGCGGCGTGGATGTCGCCGGGCTGTTGGTCGACGATCTGGTTCAACGCCATATGTACAGCATGAAGGCGGTGGCGTGATAGCGCGACAGCGTTTGGCTACCGCGTATATCCAGGCCTGCGAAGCCGAATTGCAGGCATTCAAGCCGGGTAATGTCAGCGTATTCAGCGACGGCCACGATATGACGGTGGCGGATTTCAGGCGCAGCGCCGAAGTTAGCGCGGCGCCGATTACCGATCCGGCATATAGTCTGGGCGAAAAAATCTATTACGCGGTCAAAGCCACTCGAGAGGCGGTCGCTTGCAATACCAATCTGGGGATTATTCTGCTGTGCGCGCCATTGATGCAGGCCGCCCAGTTTGCGCGGCGGCCGGACGATTTACGGCAAGCGTTAGACGAAGTATTGAACGCCACCACCGAGCAGGATGCGGATTGGGCGTTTCGGGCCATTGCGTTGGCGTCGCCGGGCGGCTTGGGCGAATCCGAACAGCAGGATGTGCATAGGCAAGCCACGGTAACTTTATTGCAGGCCATGGCGCTGGCGGCGGACAGGGACAGAATTGCCTTGCAGTATACAAATTGCTTTAAAGATGTTTTTGATTTTACGATTTTGGCGTATAATCGTGCTTTCGTTTTGTCTGGCGATAGCGGCTGGGCTGCATTAAGGGTTTATGCCGACATGCTAGCTCGTTATCCGGATAGCCATATTGAGCGAAAGTATGGAAAGCAGTATTCAGAGTGGATTGCGGAAGAGATGGCTTTGTTATGCAAGGCGATGGATGCCGCTAATAAGCCGGAAGAGGTTTTGACTATGCTGTATCGCATCGATGAGGCTTTCAAGGCGAAAAAAATCAATCCGGGTACAACCGCTGACATCACTGTCGCAACAGTACTGGTGGTGCTACTGGAACAGCTTTTTAGACAAACTGATGTCTAAAAAGTGTTTAAGGGAATTGCCCAGAAGCGTCTATAAACGGACTAAACGTGTCTTTTACTTGGTTCAATCTTATCTTTAGGGGATAAATTAAAAATGGCTAAAATTACAAACATGCGCGTTGGCGAATCTTTGGTTGGCGAAGGCAATGAAATTGCTCACATCGACTTGATCGTCGGCCCACGTGGCTCAGCTGCTGAAACTGCGTTTGCTAACGCTTTGACAAACAACAAAGACGGTTTCTCCACTCTGTTGGCTGTTGTTGCACCTAACCTGATGGTTAAACCAGCTACCATTCTGTTCAACAAAGTCACCATCAAAGGTTCAAAACAAGCCGTTCAAATGTTTGGACCAGCGCAACGCGGCGTAGCCATGGCTGTTGCCGATTGTGTTGAAGACGGTACTATCCCTGCTGACGAAGCTGACGATTTGTTCGTATCTGTCGGTGTTTTCATCCACTGGTTGGCTGAAGATGACGCTAAAATCGAATCTTTCAACTACGCTGCAACCAAAGAAGCTCTGAAACGCGCTGTTGCTGGTTCTCCAACCGCTGCTGAAGTTGTTGCCGGCAAAAAAGAAGCAAAACACCCATTCGCAGTTAACAACGAAGCATAAGTTGTTGCTAGCCTAGATGGCTAAAATACCCCGGCTTGCCGGGGTATTTTTTTGCCTATAGGTTTTTGATTTGCGCGCCGCCGATTGTGCCGTTATGTAGAGCCGTGGCCACCAGCGCAGCCTGTATGCCGCGGTTTTCAAGGTTTTCGAGATCGTTTGCATGGCGTATGCCGCCGGCGGCAATAAACTGTTTTGCCGGATGCCGGCGGTGTAATTCGGCCAGTTTTTCCACATCCGGGCCGCTGTTGCTACCGACCCGGCTCAAGGTCATCACGATAATCCTGTCGGGCCAGAATTGGCTTTGCTCGAACCAGGAGCGGTGACCGGCCGGTTGCCGGTCTTTATAATCCAGCGAAAGAATAAATGGCCGTTCGGAGCGGCTAGCGGGCGACTGTTGCGATTCGCTGCCGATTATCCATTTTTGATTCGGCCGGCCCGCGCTAATCTGGGATAATTGGCTGCCGTTGTCTATCCAGAATTCGATATGAGGGTAGGCGGCCAGCAGGGATTCGATTAACGGCCAGTGGTTGCCCGCTCCGGTAATGGCGTTTAAATCGGCGATATAAAATTGTTCGAACGGATGTAATTTTAAAAACCCCGCCATAACGGTATCGATATCGCTGTCGCCGGTCAAGACGGAATGTAAATGTATCGGCTGATAGTGAGCCCGGTTGCCGCGCCGGGCATGCACGACCAAGCCGTCCTTTAAGTCGATCACTGGGATAATCTGCATATTTAGGTGTAACGGTTGAAAATTCTTGTATTCGAATACATAACGGGCGGCGGTTTGGCGGGACAGGCTTTGCCCGTATCGCTGCTGGCCGAAGGCCGCATGATGTTACAGGCTTTGCTGAACGATCTGAAGTCTTTGCCGAATTTACCCGTGCTATTGCCGCTGGACGATCGCTGCCGGAATGTGTCATTGCCGCGCAATACCGAGGTCGTGCCTATCGCTCAAACCGATGATATCCAGCAAATTTTAACGGATTTGATCCCGCAAGCCGGTTTGGTCTGGCTGATTGCACCGGAGAGCGATGGCATATTGGCGGGTCTGGCGCGGCTAGTAACCGCGCAACAAAAAATTTTATTGCTGTCCCAACCTGAAACGCTGGCCATTTGCGCGAACAAGTTATCTACTTACCGTTGCTTATTGGCCAATGGCATTCCGGCGGTTGAGACATTGTCCTTGGCCGGCTTGCACGAAGCGCCGTTTCCCGCCTGTGTTATCAAGCCGGTCGACGGGGTCGGCTGCGAAGGCAGCCTGATCGTTGACGATCCGGCGTATTATCCGGCCGCCATCAAAAACCTGCTACACCCCGAAAGTCTGTTGGTACAGCCGTTGCAGGTCGGGCAGGTTCTGAGTTTGTCTTGTCTGTTCAAACAGGGCAGGGGCTGGTTATTATGTTGCAACCGGCAGCTGGTAGAGGTCCGGCAAAACCGTTTCAGCCTTCGGGCCTGTCTGGTGAATGCCGCCCATCCGCAATTGGCGCTTTATCAGGAATTAGTGGATAGGGTTGCCGCCGCCATGCCCGGATTATGGGGTTATATCGGTATCGATATTATCGATACGCCGCAACATGGGCCGTTGATATTGGAAATCAACCCGCGGTTGACGACCTCTTACGCCGGCATCCGCCGGGCCACCGGCATTAATGTGGTGGAACAGGTATTGCGCTTGCTGGATGGCGATCCTTATTTATGTTTCTCCGATAATCAATCGGTACAGGTTGATATTCATTAAAAATCCGACTATGCAAAAAAATATCATGGGCTGGGACATCGGCGGCGCCCACGTCAAGGCCGCATTGCTCAGCGAGGCTGGCGAAGTGCTGCGGGCGGTTCAGCAGCCTTGCCCGCTTTGGAAAGGGCTAGCCTATTTGGAACAAGCCGTCCAGGCGGTTTTACGGGCGCTGCCGTACCATTGCGGCCGCCATGCCGTGACCATGACCGGCGAACTGGTGGATTGTTTTTCCGGTCGGGAACAAGGCGTGGCGGCCATTATCCGCACCCTGCGAGAGCAGCTGGGCGCTGCAAACATGTTGATATTCGCCGGCGGCATGGGTTTTATCGACGTGGAAGCGGTGAATCGAAACCATTATCTGGCCATCGCCTCCGCCAATTGGATAGCCAGCGCCCAGCTGACGGCTAAACTCAGAGAGCGAGCTTTATTTGTAGACATAGGCAGCACCACCACCGATATCCTGCTGATAGAACAGCATACTCTTCAGGCCGTGGGCGACAGCGATTATACCCGCTTGGTGTCTGGCGAGCTGGTGTATACCGGCATCGTCCGTACCGCGGTGATGGCGGTTGCCCAGCAGGCCGAATTCAACGGGCAATCCATGGGCTTGATGGCCGAATATTTTGCCAGCATGGCCGATGTCTACCGCGTCACCGGCGATCTGAAAGAAGCCCACGATCAAAGCGATACCGCCGATGGCGGCGAAAAAACCGCTGTGGCCAGCGCCCTCCGCTTGTCGCGCATGACGGGTTACGAATTTGCCGAAAGCGACTGGCCGCTTTGGCGGGCGTTCGCCCACACCTTGAAACAGCGGCAAAAAGCCCATTTGCGGCTGGCTTGTCTGGCGCAAATGCAGAGAAAAGCCTCGACGGAAGAGTTGGGCTTTGTCGGTGCCGGGGTAGGGCGCTTTTTAGTCAAGGAAATCGCCGGCGAACTCGGGCTTGATTATGTTGACTTTACCCAGTTACTCAGGTCATCGGCGGACCTTGGCGAAATCGATGCCGCCGATTGCGCCCCGGCGGCCGCCGTCGCTTATCTTGCTCGCGATGTTGGTTAATATCGGCGGCTGGTATAAAATCCGTCGATTGCCACGCAGCCATTCGGCCAAGCCGAATCGTCTAATCACACCACTTAATGCCTTTAACTAAAGTCACCAAACAATCGCTGCCTTATTTTGAGGACAGCTCCCTGTTATTTGCGACCTGCGCCGACCGGCCTTGGGCGGTTTATCTGGACAGCGCGTTTCCGCTTAGCCGGCAAGGCCGCTTCGATATTATGGCTTACCAACCGGTTTGCACTTTGCAGACATTCGGTCATTCGACGCATATCGATGAGCAAGGTATTCAAACCCTCAGCAGCGAAGATCCCTTCGAATTGCTGAAAACCCGTTTGGGCGCACCGCTGCCGGCTATAGACGAATTACCGTTTAACGGCGGTGCGATCGGCTATTTCGCTTACGATCTGGCCCGGCGTATCGAAAAACTACCGGTATCGGCCGAAGATGCCGAACAACTACCGGACATGGCGATCGGTATTTACCGTTGGGCCGTGGTGGTGGACCACCAAAAACGCCAAAGCTGGCTGGTAGGTTACGGTCTTGCCGACGAGCTGGTGGAGGCGGTGTCCGAGCAATTCAGCCAAGTGCCCGAGCATTTCGAGCTGAACGATTTCAAGGTTTTGCAGGCCCCGCGGTCGAATATGAGTCGGCAAAGCTACGGGCAGGCTTTTGCCAAAATAAAGCATTATTTGCAGGAAGGCGATTGTTATCAGGTCAATTTGACCCAGCGCTTTTCCAGCCCTTGCCGGGGAAACCCCTGGTTTGCCTATCAAACCCTGCGCAGAATCAATGCCGCGCCGTTCAGCGCCTACTTGAATTTCCCCGATGTACAAGTCCTGAGTTCGTCGCCGGAGCGGTTTTTGCGGGTCATAGACGGTCAGGTTCAAACCAAGCCGATCAAGGGCACCCGGCCGCGCAAGGCCTTGGCCAGCGAAGACCAAAAACAAATTGCCGCCCTGGCCGCCAGCGACAAGGATAGGGCGGAAAACGTGATGATCGTGGATTTGCTCAGAAACGACCTTAGCAAAAGCTGCAAGGAAGGCTCGGTGCGGGTGCCTGAATTGTTTGCCGTCGAGAGCTATGCCACCGTGCATCATCTGGTCAGCACCGTCACCGGCGAGTTGGCCGGCGATCAGCACGCGCTGGATTTACTGCGCAGTTGTTTCCCGGGCGGATCGATTACCGGGGCGCCTAAAATTCGCGCCATGGAAATCATCGAAGAACTGGAGCCGCAGCGGCGCGGCGTCTATTGCGGGGCGATCGGCTATATCGGTTTCGACGGCAACATGGATACCAATATTGCCATCCGCACGCTAGTGCATAACCGAGGCAGCATCCGCTTTTGGGTGGGCGGCGGCATTGTCAACGACTCGGATGAAGACGCCGAATACCAAGAATGCTTCGATAAGGCCGCCGCCTTACTGCAATTACTGCAACAATTCCAGCAATGATCACAGTCGTCAAACTGGGCGGTAGTTTATGGTCGGCGCGGGTGCTGCCGGCCTGTCTGGCCAAACTAGCCGATTATCCGGGCCAGGTGCTCATCGTGCCGGGCGGCGGCGTGTTTGCCGACCAGGTCCGGGCGGCGCAACGGCAGTGGGAATTCGACGACACGGCAGCGCACCGGATGGCTATTTTAGCGATGCAGCAAATGGCTTGGCTGTTTCACAGTCTGCGGCCGGAGTTTACCGTGTTCGGGAAAATCGCTAGCGCGGGCGATTGTGCAAAAGCGGCCATTTGGTCGCCTTGTCTGCAAGAGCTGGAACAAGCCGGCATAGCGGCCAGCTGGGATATTACCTCGGACAGCTTGGCCGCCTGGCTGGCCGGGCAAGTGGCCGCCGACGAATTGTTGCTGGTTAAATCCTGCCCAATCGAGCCGGAAGCGCCATTGGCGCTGTTGCGGCAACAAGGCATTATCGACGCCGGCTTTGTTGAATTTGCAGGCCGCGCCGGGTTTAAAACCACCGTTATCAACAAAGACCGTTTCCTATCCTCGCATGCTCAGATTCATTAAATCGCTGTTGAACAAACCTTTGCGTAACGCCTATTACCAAAGCCGCGAGTCCTTGCTTGGCCATCATAAACGCGACATCGTGGTGGTGCAGGTTGATCAAGCATGCGAGAGTCTTAAGGACAGCCGGGACCAATTCGTCGACGCCCTGGAAAAATTCAAAATCATCGCCCGCCATGACGACAGCCCGTTGGAGTTGCGTTACCAGCAATTGAAAAAACGCTACGATATTTGCCGCGGCAAGGCCGAGCAGGTCGGACAGCGGATTCAGGCCATTGAAGAAGTCAGCGAAGCCCTGTTCGCCGAATGGGAAGCCGAGCTGGAGCTGTACAGCAACCGTTCTTTGCGGGCCCGCAGCCAGCAGCAATTGAAAAAATCCCGGCAGCAGTACGGCCGGTTGCTGAAGACCCTGCAAGTGGCCGAGTCGCGCATGCAGCCGGTGTTGGCGGCATTTCAGGATCAGGTATTGTTTTTAAAGCATAATCTGAATGCCCATGCGATTGCGGCGCTACGGCACGAGTTTTTCGAGATGGGCGTGGATATTTCCAAATTAATCGAGGTGATGGAAAAAACCATCGCCGAAGCCAGCCAGTTCGTGTCTGTTCTGGTGGAACAAAAACAACTGCCGGCCCCGGCGTTGCGGCGCTGAATTACATGGATTGCATTTTGTAATCGACGCGGTGCGGGTTCGATTTGTCGCGCGCATCGGGGGTTTTCTTGCGGTTTTGGTCGATACGCTCCTGTGTATATTGGGCGATCATTTGATCCCAGTTACCGTATTGTTCATATTCCTTGTTACCGCCGGCCTTGCGTTTCTCAAACAGTTCCTTACCCTTGGCGATTAACTGCTCCGGCGTTTTACCGTCGATCTCGTTCAAAAACTCCTTGTTATTTCTGATCTCGTCGCGCAAGGTCCAGAATGACACTTCAAATTCGATGCGCTGATCCAACGGCAGTTTTTCCTTGATGGCGTTGACCGACCTGTTGACGGTTTTCAGGCTGCTGCCGTTGATTTGGTGGCTTTTGTTGCAACCGATCGCTAACGTACAGATCAGAAAAACCAGAATAGTTGTCGCTTTTTTCATAATGAAAGCCCCCCTGTGGCCTAAATAAACAAACCCGGAATTTTATATTTATAATGCGGCGATCCGGGTCATTAAACTAACTAAATTACTCGGTAATTATAAACCCAAGCCCTTTTATCATGCTGGAATTTATCCAACTTCTCAAACAGCGATACCAGTCAGTGCTTGCGCAACTGGACCTTAAAAGCCCTCTGTATTTTGAATACCAACAGCGTATCGAGCAACTGTTGCATGCGGAGGCATTTCTGCGCAAGGGCCTATTAATCCATGATTTTCCGGAATGTCCACTGCAAATTGCCGTAATCGGCCCCACTCAGGCCGGTAAAAGTTCTATCGTCAATGTGCTGTTAAACGATACCTTGGCGGGCGTCAGTCCCTTGGCCGGCTATACCGTGCATGCCCAGGGTTTTTGCCATCGGTTGCGTAGCGATGATCCGGAGGGTTTGCAGCATTATTTCGGCCGCTTTCAAAAATTGGACGCCGCCTCTCTGAGCCGTAACCGTTTCGATTGTTATGCCGTTACCGGTAGCGTGGCCCGGTCCGAGTTATTGCCGGCCTGCGTGATATGGGACACTCCGGATTTCGATTCCATCGACGCGGCCGATTACCGGGAAGGCGTTATCAGGACCGTGGCTTTGGCCGACCTGATTGTGCTGGTGGTCAGTAAGGAGAAATATGCCGACCAGTCGGTTTGGGAAGTCATGCAAACCCTGGAGGCATTCGGCCAGCCAACCCTGATTTGTCTGAATAAACTGGCGGAAGGCAGCGAAACCCTGGTGCTGGATTCGCTACGGCAAAAATGGCAACAGACCCGCGGCGATGCCATGCCTGAAGTGGTTTCCCTATTGTTTGAAAAAAACCGCGGCGGGCCGGTTTGGCCGCTAAACGCTCAAGCGGCGCTTTTCGGGTTGGCAAAACGGCTCGACCGTAAAAAACACGGCGAGCAGCAACAGCTGTTTTTGAATCGATACTGGCGGCAGTGGCTGGAACCGGTATTCGCCGAGCATCGCGCCCAAAGCCAATGGCAGGGCATGATCGATCAATGCCTGGAAGAGGCGTGTGCGGCCTATCGCCGGGATTTTCTGGATCATCCGCACCACTACCACACCTTTCAGGCCGCCTTGCTGAATTTATTGAACCTGCTGGAAATTCCGGGCCTTGCCAAAATATTGGGCAAAACCCGGCGGGCGATGACTTGGCCGGTACGCAAGCTGATAAAGTTGGGGCGCGGCGAGTTTAAGGCCAGCCCCGACCTGGAAATCAGTATTTTGAACCAAATCGGCGACCACGTGATGATCAGATTGGCGGATAAATTGCTGGAAAAAACCGAAACCGAGGTACTGAACAGCGGCTGGTGGCGCGAAACGGCGGTGCTGCTTAGACAAAAAAGAGGCGAACTTAGCGCGGCTTATCAACAAGCCGTCCTCGGCTATCACCAGGATTTCCTGCAGGATGTCGATGCCGCGGCGCATAGGCTGTACCGCAAATTGCAAGAACAGCCGCTGGTTTTGAACAGCCTGCGGGCGACAAGACTTTCTACCGATGCCGGGGGCATGTTTCTGGCCATTCAAGCCGGCGGTATCGGCGTACACGATCTGGTAATTACTCCGTTAATGCTGACCATTACTTCGCTGTTGGCGGAAAGCGCCATCGGCGGCTATATGCAGCGCGTCGAAGCGGAACTGAAACAGCAGCAACTGCACACGGTTAAAACCCGGCTGTTTCAAGCGGTTTTGCGCGAGCAATTGTATCAATTGCCGCGGCATATTCAGCTTCCCACCCGTTTCAATATCACCGAACAACAGTGCCGACAGGCCGAACAAGCGCTGAAAGAGAAAAAACATGGCTTACGAATACTCTGAACTTTTAACCCAGGCACAAAGCTGGGCGCAAACCGCCATAGCGCAAGGCCATTTGAAAGAATCCTGCGCGCGGGAGTTATTCGAGCTGGATTTGCGTAGCCCGGCACAATTGTTCGCCGGCCGGCCGGCTCAATCCAGGCCGCTTATCGTAGCGTTTATAGGCGGTACCGGCGTGGGTAAAAGCTCCTTATTAAACCGGCTGGCGGGACAGGCCGTTGCCAAGGCAGGTATCGAACGTCCGACCTCGCGCGAAGTGACTTTGTACCATCACCGCTCGCTGGAACTACAACAATTGCCGACCAATCTGCCGCTGGATAAAACCAAGCTGGCCCAACACGACAATCCGCAAAACGATCATATCGTCTGGATAGACATGCCCGATTTCGACAGTATCGAGTTGGCCAACAAGAGCTTGGTACTGGAATGGCTGCCGCATATCGATGTATTGCTCTACGTCGTAAGCCCGGAACGTTACCGCGATAACAAAGCTTGGCAGCTATTGCAGGCCGAGGGCGGCAAACATGCCTGGTTGTTTGTCATGAACCAGTGGGATAGGGCGGTGCCGTCCCAGTTAGAGGATTTTAAACAGCAATTGAGTAAGGCGGGGTTTACCGATCCGCTGGTGCTATATACCAGTTGTACCGAGCCTGATGGCGACCGATTTTCCGAATTGTTGCAGCAGCTTAACGCGCTATCCTCACGGCAAACCATGCTGCAAATGACCGAACATAACGAACGTCTGCGGATACAGTCATTGGCCAAGCTATTACAGCGGTTTTCGCAACATCTCGGCGAACAGGACTTTGCCGAGTTGCGGCGACAGTTTTTCGAAAGCTGGCAACAGGCTGAATCGACTTTTTCGCAAGGCTTGGCCTGGGCGTTTCATGCCTATTCGGAGGCGTTGGCCAACCGTCCGGATGGCAAAAACGATATCGCCGTCTGGGATGCCTGGGCGCAAACACGCCTGGGCGATGTGTTGGAAAACCTGCTGCAACAAGCCGATCAATGCCATATTGCCGGTAAAGCGTTAAAACCCAGGTTGGAAATCTTGAAATCCGCTATCGACAAAAATGCCGCCCAGCAGATTGAATTGGCCGGGCGGCAAGCGCTGCTGAAGCCCGGTAACAGTCTGCAGCGCTTTCTGATGCGTTTAACGAACATTTGCGAAACCGTGCTGCCGATCATGGCCATGCTCGTTGTCGGTTATCAAGTGTTTTCGGGGTATTACCATAGCGCCGCCGAGTCGACAGCCTACCTCGGCGTGGACTTTGCAGTGCATAGCGTTTTATTGATCGCTTTGAGCTGGTTGATTCCGTTTTTTCTGCATAAAAAATTACAACCGTCCTTGCAAAAGGCCGCGTTGCAAGGATTGCATAAGGGCTTGCATCAAGTCCTGTCCGGGTTTAAAGCCGAATTGGAACAGGCCATGCTGGAGACGGAACAGAGCAGCCAGGCCTGCCGGCAAACGCTGCATGCGATTATCCCGGGCAGCATGCCCGGCAAGCCTGCCGTCGATAGCCGGGAGGGCTTGCTGAAGCGGGTCTTACTCCAGTAAATAGCGCGGGAAATGGCGCGCAATAGTAAGTCAAATAGCATAGTTTAAATGTCATGCGATGATCAGGCCCGTCTGGATATCGCCTAAGCGTCTGAATTTTAATAATAATATTGTTTAGGCAGTTTATTTGCTGCCTTATTGATGGACACATTATTTTTTAAGGAGAGATCGGTTATGAAATTATATTTGGTAAGGAAGCTGATGTTGGCGGCAGGCGCTATCCTAATAATACCAAACGCCTTTGCGAATACATCCTGGGTCGGCACGGCCGATTATACGGCCGCGCCTGGCGCCGTCGGCGACGAAGCCAGCGTCGGGCCGTTCGACACATACGATTTCGGCCCCGGAATCGGCTTGGTCAAACCCGATACCACGGTAGCGACAGGCAATACTTTTACCGGGTATTTTCAAACCGTCGTCACCAGCCATATTTTCGATGCGACGGCGCTTAACGTGGGACAGCTCGATGTGTCGGGAGGCGCTAACTTCAGCGGAACGGGTAACGGATTCGAATTAACCGTACGTTCTTTTTTTACCGGCCAATACACCAATGTGTCGCCGAGCTCGCTGGACGTTGTCATCACCGGCGGCACGGCCGGCCTTTATTTCGATAGCAATCCCAATTACAGTTTCGCCAACGATTTCGGTTTTGCCGACGGTGCATCGATCCTGTCGGGCACGATTACCGGCGGGGTGGGATCGATTTTCGCCCCAGCGGTTATCGGCGTGGGCTTCGAGCAAATCAGTCTGGATTTTTCAGGGGTGTTCGGCGGTTTTAATGCCGACGTATACGAACCGGACACTATCGCGGGCGGCACGGCGTTGTTTTCGGTAAAAGTCAAAACCGCGTTAAACAATACTCCGGTCATTAATCAGGTTGCCGGCGGAGCCAACAAGGTTGGCGGCGTCAGCGCCGTGGGCGGACAACTCTTTGAAATGGATGGCCAAATGCAATTAACCGCGGTTCCGCTTCCCGGTGCGGCCTGGATGTTCTTAAGCGCTCTGGCGGGTTTGCTGTCGGTCGGTAGAAAACACCGTTTTGCCTGAACCGATTTTGGCTTGCGAGCGCCAATTTCAGCCTATCGTGCTTAGCCAATAAAATTGATAAGGCGATAGCACGATGCGGTTACCGAATTGAGCCGGCTTACCGCCGGTGCAGATATCGATTTTTTGACCGTGCAGATTAATGCCGCGGGTGCTGATTCTGTCCAGATCAAGGTATTGCGGATTGCTGTCGAAATTGGCTACTACCAAAACCCGTTCGGAAGGGCGCAGGTGAGCGAAGCGCATGTAACATAGCAAGTGTTCGTTGTCGGTATCGAGTATCTCCCGGTTATTGAAATCGGCAAAGGCCGAGGTTTCCTTCCGAATGGCGATCATTTTCTTCAAGGCATTGAACAGTACAAACTCGACGGTGCCCTGTTTTTTGCGTAACTCCGCCCGTTCCCAATTGATTTTAGGCCGGTGTATCCAGCGGTTATCGTCGCTTTTGCCGGCATCGTCGCGATAGCTGTAATCGTTGACTACGCCAATGGCATCGCCGTTGTACAGCAAGGGAATACCGCCGAAAGACAGGATTAGGCTATGCAGCAATACAATGCGCTTGATTGCGGTATCGATCAGTTTCTGGTCGTTGTTTTCAATACCGGCCTCCAGTCCGGCCAAAGACGCCAGCGAACCGCAAATTCTGGCGTCGCCCGTGATCTCGTCACGCATGAATACCTCGCCGCGGGCGGGCGAAGCTTGGAAGCAGCCGCTGAAATAATCGATTAAAAATTGCCGGTGCGCATAGGGTTCGTAGCCCGCCGCGCGCACATCGTTGTCGTCAAAGCCGAAGCCTATGTCGTCGTGACAACGTACGTAGTTCAGCCAAGTGGCGCGATCAAGTTTGTTGGGCAGGTTTTTCAGGCCCTGATACAGCAACTTGGCATTACGGGTGGCAATGCCGTCCCACAGCAAAGCCATGAATGTAGCGTTATAGGCGATTTCGCATTCCTTGGCGATGATGGCATCTTCGCCAAAATATTTGATGACTTCCACCGGCGCCACGATGGCTTCGGCGATGAACAGCACGCCGGGCGCGGTCACTTGGCAACAGTCCTTGAGCAATTGCAAAATCAAATGCGCGTTGCGTTCGTTTTGACAGCGAGTGCCGATTTGTTTCCACAAGAAGGCCACCGCATCCAAGCGCAACACGTCCACGCCTCGATTGGCCCAAAACAGGATGATGTCCAGCATTTCGATGAAGACTTTCGGGTTGCTGTAATTCAGGTCCCATTGATAAGCGTGAAATACCGTCATCACCCATTTTTGCATGTCTTCATTCCAGGTGAAATTGCCTGGGTCGGTTTCCGGGAAGATTTGCGGCATGGTTTGTTCGAACATGTCCGGGATTTCCCGGTTGTCGAAGGTAAAATAATAATCCTGATAGCGTTGTTCGCCCCGCATGGCTTTTTGCGCCCATTCGTGTTCGTCCGAAGTATGGTTGAGCACAATATCCAATACCAGCAAAATGTCGCGTTTTCTAAAGTCCTTGGCGATACGCGCCAAGTCGTCCAAATTGCCGATACGTTCGTCGATTCGGCGGAAATCGCTGACGGCATAGCCGCCGTCGCTCTTGCCGATGGGGCATTTTAAAATCGGCATGATATGCACCATATTGATGCCCAATTCCATAAAATAGGGGATCTTGCTGGCCAAGTCGGCCAAATTATCGGCAAAGCCATTGGTGTAAAGCGCCATGCCCACCCACTTTTGCGACAAAAACCAGTTGTGGTCGCGCTCGCGCTCAATGTCGACTTTTTCCAGTTCGGCGGAACGGTTGATGTAACCCTTGGCCATGGTTTCCACCAAGCTCAGCATCTGGGTACGAAAATCCTCCCTATGTCCGTAAAGAATATGGAACAAGGAATAGATGGCATAGAAGTTAGCCCCCAGACGGGTATAAAAATGCCTTAAATCCTGACGGATGATTTCAGGTTTCAGATCGTCGAGAATGGCATTTAGCAGGGAATGGGATTCTTGTTCGTACATGATATTCCTTAAGCAATAGTTTACGCGCACATCGGCGGTATCGGCGGCACTGCATGAATCCCGTTAAATACGGAAAACGACAGGCCCGGATATACGGTGGGCCTTTTATCGAGATTGGCTTTGGGCTTACCCTACAAGATAAGCCGGCCTATTTCAACGCCGGCTTACCAAGCGGATCGACAGGAATGCTGCGGAAACTTGTTAATTCGGCTATCCTGATAGGATTTTGAATAACAGTATTACGAGAGAGGTGATAACAAGTGGATTTAGCAACTTTACTAGGGTTTATAATTGCTAATGTGATTATTACCGCCGCGATTCTGACCGGCGGCAGCATCATGCTGTTCATCGATGTGCCGTCTATTTTGATCGTATTCGGCGGTACGTTTGGGGTTTCCTTGATGCGTTTGCCTATCGCCGATTTTCTGCGTTCATTTGGCGTGGTGGGCAGGGCTTTCATGAACAAGAAGGTCGACCCTAATGTATTAATAGAAGAAGCCGTAACACTGGCCGATATGGCCCGTAAAAACGGCTTGCTGGCGCTGGAATCGGCCGAAGTGACCGATCCGTTCATGAAGAAAGGCATCCGCTTGTGCGTGGACGGCTATAACCCGGAGTTCGTCAAAAATTTACTGCAACAAGACATCGATTTGATGGTAAGCCGTAACGAAGTCGGGCAGGGCATGTGGAAGGGGGTGGCCGACTTGGCGCCGGCGATGGGTATGATAGGCACGCTGGTGGGTCTGGTGCAGATGTTGGCGAACATGTCCGATCCGTCGGCGATCGGGCCGGCCATGGCGGTTGCTCTGCTGACCACGCTGTATGGGGCGATGATAGCCAACGTGTTCGCGTTGCCGATGATAGACAAATTGGCCAGCGTGCAGAATTACGAAAAAGCCAATAAAGAACTGGTGATGAATTTTATTGCCAATCTGCAGGAAGGCACCAATCCCAAGGTTTTAAAAACCTTGCTGAATACTTATGTGGCCGAGAAAAAACGCCAGGAGGAATAAACATGTCCGATTGTCCGAAATGTCCTCCCGTTGGGGCGCCGATGTGGTTGGCGACTTTTGCCGACCTGATGTCCTTGTTGATGTGCTTTTTTATTTTACTGTTGTCCATGGCCAGCATGGACGTGGTCAAATTCAAAAAGGTTGCCGATTCCTTGAAAGAAGCCTTCGGCGTGCAGCGGGAAATGCAGGTCGATCAAATTCCGATGGGCACCAGCATCATCGAACAGCACTTCAGCCCGGGCCAGGTGCAGCAGACGCCCTTGGAGGAAATTCGACAATCCACGGAGGAGGAGAAGGAAAAAATAGACACGCCCGAGGATATGGAGATAGCCAAGCAAAAAGTCATCGAGGCCAAACTGGAAGAAATCAAGGCCGAGGCCGATAAAATTAAGAAAGAATTGCAAGCGGAAATCGACCAAGGCTTGGTGACGGTGGAAACCAACGGTTTCCGTATCGTAATCCGCATTAACGAAAAAGGTTCGTTTTCTTCCGCCAGCGCGGTTTTGCAACCGGGTTTCGAACCGGTCATGGACAAAATCACTCAATCGGTTACGGAATCGAAAGGCAAGGTGATCGTGGCCGGCCATACCGACGACATTCCGATTAAAACCATTATGTACCGCTCCAATTGGGAGTTATCGTCCTCGCGCGCCGTGACCGTGGCGCAATACATGCTGGAAAAACAGCAAATCGATCCCAAGCGGTTTTTAATCGAGGGACATGCCGATACGCATCCTTTGATGCCGAACGATTCAGCGCAAAACCGTGCCGTTAACCGGCGGGTGGAAATTGTGATTGCCCGGGACGAAGCGCTGTTGAATGACCGGAACCAAACCGTGCAAACCATTCAAACCGATACCACTACAGACAAAACACCTTAAGCCCAGGAATTTTTATTATGCTTAATGCAACACCCGAAAGACGGCGATTTTTCAGAATAAACGATACGGTTAGCTTGTCTTATCGACAAATCGATGAGGCAACCGCCGGTTTGGGGCTGAAATCCACCGGCCTGATTAGCAGCGAGTTTTCGCTGGCGGCCACTTTAGACGTATTGTCGCAAGAAGCTCTGCGCATCATGCAGCGCTTGGAAAAACAGAACCCCGAGTTTTTGGAGCTGTATCGTATCCTGGATGCAAAGGTGAATGCCGTGGCACAGGCTGTTATGTTTGTGGGTTGCAATGTCAACGCCCAAAATTGTCAGGACGTCAATTTAAGCGCTTCCGGTTTGGCCTTTGATCAAGCGGAGCCCTTGGACGTAGGACAAAATTTGGCTATTGAGATTTACCTGCCGACTACTCTGGCTTTGATTTTGGTATATGGTCGTGTGGTGAGTTGCCGGGCTAGCGATACAAAGCCGGACACAGCTGAAAAGTATACCGTCAGCGTCGATTTTACCCATGTCCGGGAAGAGGATCAGGAGTTGTTGATCAAACATGTGGTGCGCATGCAGTGGCAACAATTGCGGGAAAGTAAAGCCAAGCCTGAATTCTAAACAGCCGCATTGAATGGCAATATTGTTGCTGAAACGATGAGCCGGAAAAAACCATGAAACATTACAATGAAGATTGTTCGTTATGCAAGGTCATGAGAAGCATGGCATTTAGCGGTGTAGGCATGGGCATCGGTGCCGGGGCAGCCTATCTGTTGGGCGCCAGCAAGGAAAATATGGTGTATTCGGGGATAGTCGTGTCGGCCATGCTGATATTAGGCTTGACCGGACGAAAAAAATGACAGCCCTTGCCGCGCAAGCGGCGCGCCGGCAAACTTGGCGCTTGCCGGCCGGCCCGACTTAGGTTTGATGCACATTTAAAAAATCCATGGCAACCCAGCCGTCAATCGCGCCGTCGCCTTCCGCATCGATGGCGGCCCAACCGTCTTTTTCCCTAAGCACATAAACCTGCGCATCCTTGGGTAACAATTTTAGAACCTCGAATTGCGTGCCGGCACCGCTACGAACGCGCAGTCCGTCGCGGGCGGCGACGCTGTAAATCGTGCGCGAATCGTCGGCATGCACAATCTGCGGCATATCGCGGGTATTGAGAAAGTCGTCGCCGTTATCGGCATCCAGCCACAATTCGCCTTCCGCCGCCCGGCGTTTGACCAGACCGGGCAATGCCACTTTTTTACCGGTTTTGGGGTTTAAAGCTTTTACCCATTTGCTCAATTCGCTGGGCACGCAGTCGTAGTCGCCATTGTTGAGGCGGCGCAACAAGGTGCTGGATAACAAACTGCCAATGCCGGCATTGAACACGAAACTGGCCAAGGCCGCGAACTGGTTGTCGTGCAAGGGTACCCGGACATATTTCCCGACTTGTTCGCCGCATTGGCTCAAGTCTTGTTCCAACAGTTTGTCGGCCTCCGCCTCGGTGATCTTGTCGCCTTTCTTGACGCCCTTGGTGTGGCCGTAACCTATGGTCCACACTCCGGCAGGACACAGATAGGCCTCCAATTTTAAACCTTCAAACTTTTGTACCAGTTCGATACCCGCCGAATTTATTTTTCTTGCCATGGTATATGCTCCTGACCGATGGGAGACAGGGTATTAAGCCCGTGCCACCCCCGTGAACTATTCTTGCAAAGCCTTGAGTAAAGCCTGCAGCCTGTCGTTGGCGTCCCCGAACAGCATGCGGGTATTTTCCTGGACGAACAATGGGTTGCCCACGCCGGCGTAACCGGACGCCATGCTGCGTTTCATGACAATCGTGGTGCCGCTTTTCCAGCATTCCAACACCGGCATACCGGCAATCGGGCTGTTAGGGTCGTCCAGCGCCGAAGGGTTGACGATATCGTTGGCGCCAATCACGATGGACACATCGACGTCGGGGAAATCCGCATTGATTTCATCCATTTCCAGCACGATGTCGTAAGGTACCTTGGCCTCCGCCAATAACACATTCATGTGGCCCGGCATGCGGCCGGCAACGGGATGAATGGCAAACCGAACTTTTTTGCCCTGGCCGATCAATAATTTGGTGATTTCATTCACGGTATGTTGCGCCTGGGCCACGGCCATGCCGTAACCGGGAATGATGACGATGTTTTTGGAGTCGCGCAGCAGTTGCGCGGTTTCCTCGGCTTCGATAGGCTGGACTTCGCCTTCCACTTCCGCGGCTTCGCCGCCGCCGACGCTACCGAAACCGCCTGCAATCACGCTGAGGAAATGCCGGTTCATCGCCCGGCACATGATGTAACTCAAGATAGCGCCGCTACTGCCGACCAGTGCGCCGGTGACGATCAGCAAATCGTTGCTGAGCATGAAGCCCGTGGCCGCCGCGGCCCATCCGGAATAGCTGTTCAGCATCGATACCACCACCGGCATGTCGGCGCCGCCGATGGCCATGACCATGTGAATGCCGAATACTAGCGCAATGACCGTCATCAGCAGCAAGGCCAAAACAGGGCCGTTGAAGATGGAGTTGTCGAACAGGTGGTTGCCGAATATCGGCGTGCCGGTTTCATTGCTGACTAAAAATTGTTGCCCCAGAATCACGGTGGCGATCAGCAGCAGCAGGTTCAACCAATGGCGGGCCGGTAGTAACACCGGTTTGCCGGTGATTTTGCCGCAAAGCTTGCCGAAGGCGATCACCGAGCCGGAGAATGTCACCGCGCCGATGAAGATGCCGATATAGATTTCCAGCTCGTGTATGGTTTCTTCGACGCCGGTCAACACGATGCCGTGATCCATGAAGCTGGCGTAACCGACCAGCACCGCCGCCATACCGACCAAGCTGTGCATCAGCGCGACCAGCTCCGGCATTTGCGTCATTTCCACCCGGGCGGCGGCAAAGGCGCCGATCGAGCCGCCGATCAACAAGGCGCCGGCCAGGATCGCATAGGCGGTGACGTGGCCGCCGGCTATGGTAGCGAGTATGGCAATCGCCATGCCCAGCATGCCGTAGTAGTTGCCGCGGCGGGCCGTTTCCTGGTTGCTGAGGCCGCTTAAACTCAAAATGAACAGAATCGATGCCGCGATGTACGACATGGTGACTAAGCCTTGTGACATGTGTATTTCCCCTTATTTTCTGAACATTTCAAGCATGCGGCGGGTGACCAGAAAGCCGCCGGCGATGTTGATGGCGGCAATCAGGATCGCCACCCCGGACAGGACGGTGATGACCAAATTGTCGGGTGTCGATACTTGCAGCAATGCGCCGATGACGATGATGCCGCTGATGGCGTTGGTGACGCTCATCAAGGGCGTATGCAGGGAGGCCGACACGTTCCAGATCACCTGGTAGCCGATAAAACAGGCCAGCACGAAGACGGTAAAGTGTTCCAGAAACGAATGCGGCGCCACGGCGCCGATGCCGAACATCGCCGCGCCGGCCAGCAATATCGGCAGCACCTGCGACAGCAAGGATTTCGGTTTTGCGGTTTTGACTTCAACCGCCGGCGCTTCGGTCAGCGGTTTGTGGGAACCGGTCAATTTGGGCGGGGGCGGCGGCCAGGTGATGGCGCCTTCCTTGATCACGGTGGCGCCGCGTATGACTTCATCCTCCATATTGACGTTGAGTACGCCGTCCCTGCTTGGGCATAGGTCGGTCAGCAAGTGGCGCAAGTTGGTGGCATATAACTGGCTGGATTGATTGGCCAGCCGGCTGGGGAGATTGGTATAGCCGATGATGGTGACATCGTGCTTCACCACGATTTGGTCTTTTTCGGTCAATGCGCAGTTGCCGCCCTGCTCGGCGGCCAAGTCGACGATGACGCTGCCGGGCTTCATGGATTTCACCATGCCGGCGGTAATCAGTTCCGGTGCGGGTTTGCCGGGAATCAGCGCGGTGGTAATGATAATGTCCACTTCCATGGCTTGGCGGGCGAACAAGGCCATTTCCGCTTCGATAAACTCCTTGGACATGGTTTTGGCGTAGCCGCCGCTGCCCGAGCCGTCTTCCTGGAAGTCCAGCATCAGGAATTCGGCGTCCATGCTTTCGATTTGCTCTTTCACTTCCGGGCGGGTATCGAAGGCGCGAACGATGGCGCCCATGCTTTTGGCGGCACCGATGGCGGCCAGACCGGCCACCCCGGCGCCGATCACCAAAACCTTGGCGGGGGGCACCTTGCCGGCCGCGGTGATTTGGCCGGTAAAAAAGCGGCCGAAATGCTGGGCGGCTTCGACGATGGCCCGGTAACCGGCGATATTGGCCATCGAGCTTAAAGCATCCATTTTTTGCGCGCGCGACATCCGCGGTACGCTGTCCATGGCCAACACCGTGACGTTTTTCGCCGCCAATTGCCGCATCAGGTTTTCGTTTTGGGCCGGCCAGATGAAGCTGATCAGATGCTGGCCTTCGTGCATGAATTCCACTTCATCGATCGCCAATTCCGGGTGGCGCTCCGGCGCTCTGACCTTCATAATAATATCGGCTTCCTTCCAAACGGATTTCGCATCCGGCAGGATGGTTACGCCCGCTTCCCGATAGGCCTCGTCGCTGATATTGGCCGATAACCCGGCGCCGCTTTCGATACACATTTCAAAGCCGAGTTTGATGATTTTATCGGCGGCTTCGGGCGTGGTGGCAACGCGCTTTTCACCTTCGTGGATTTCTTTGGGTACGCCAATTTTCATGATAGCTCCTTATAGGGTCGGGCATGAGTCGATTAGTTTGCTATGCTTTCTTCTTCTTACTTTGAGAATAGGGGATTGGATTGCTTTTATCAATCGTTTTCTAAATCGGCAAAAATTTTAGATGAGAATTGGTTTAACGGAATGGAAAATTATTAAACATGAAAATTTTGGTTGTGGATGACAGCAAAACCATCAGGATGTTGGTGGCCGAATGCCTTAAATCGTTGGGGCATGAAGTTGCCTATGCCGAAAACGGCGCGGATTGTCTGCAGTTCGTGGCGGATCACGCCGTGGACTTGATACTTATGGATGTTGAGATGCCGTCCATCAACGGCATCGAAGCCACTAAAGCGATTCGGGAAATCAAAAAAGACGACTGGTTTCCGATTATTTTTCTCACCACTCACAGCGATGACGATTCGTTTGCCGACGGTATTTTGGCCGGCGGCGATGCATACCTGTTGAAGCCGCTCAACCCATTACGCTTACAATTGACGGTGATTGCGATGGAACGCATTTACCTGATGCGGCAAAAGCTGTTCAATACGCAAACAGCGCTGCAAAATGCCAATTTGGAGCTGGAACGCATCTCGCTGTTCGATCAATTAACCGGTCTGGCCAACCGACGGAATTTCGACAATACCCTGGAAAGACAGTTTGCCTGGGCCAAACGCAGCAAATCCCCTTTGTCGGTGATTATGGGCGACGTGGATTATTTTAAACTATTCAACGATTGTTACGGCCACCCGGCGGGCGATGAATGCTTAAGCCAAGTCGGCCGTATAATAGCGGCACAGGTGAAGCGTCCGATCGACTTGGCCTGCCGCTATGGCGGCGAAGAATTCACGGTGATTTTGCCGGAAACCAATCTGCAAGGCGCCCGCACGGTAGCCGAGATGATCAGGCGGGCGGTTTTTGAGCGGCATATTCCCCATGCCGGCTCCAATGCGAGCGATAGGGTCAGCATGAGTTTGGGCGTGGCCACCTATACGGGGCAGTATCACAGCGGTCCCGACGTTACCAAGGCTGCGGATGGAGCTCTTTATAACGCAAAACGCAATGGTCGCAATCGGGTAGAGGTGGCGGTATGACGTATAAAGCCAAGGATTTTGTGTTAACCGAACAGGGTTTATTGTTTGCCGTGGTAGCCGATGGGCTTGAATATGGCAAGGTTCGCTGTTTTTTACGTTACCTATACCGGAGTGACCAATGGCAAAAAGTGGGCACCGACCAAGCCAATGCTTTTTTACGGGCGCATTTTCCTGAATATTTGCATTACTCGACGGTGCTGGACACCCATTTGCATGCGGTTGACGAGGCGCTGGTGAGTCAACATTTTCAGCCCCGGCAGGTTTTGCAAGCATTGCTGCAAGAGGAAACCGGCGACCCGGTAGTAAAAGATTTGCGCAATTTGTGCGCGCTGCTGCAAACCAATCATTTGGATCTTCGCCAATTCGGGGTGACCGGGTCTATTTTGGTCGGCATGCAGAACCATGCCTCCGATATGGATCTGGTGTGTTACGACCGCGCCACGTTCCATCGGGCCAGAAACATTATTCAGGCCCTGATTGCGAAGGATCAATGTCAGGCGCTAAACGATGACGATTGGCTTAGCGCCTATCAACGCCGTGCCTGCGACTTTGCGCTGGACGATTACATCTGGCATGAACAACGCAAGTACAATAAAGCTATTTTTAATCGGCGCAAGTTCGATTTATCGCTGAGTTTGCCTGCCGCTGTCGAAGATGACAGACAATTTCAAAAAGCCGGTTTCGTCCGCATTCGGGCCGAGGTTATCGACGATAGCCTCGGTTTCGATTATCCGGCCGAATTCGTTATCGATCATCTTGAAATTGCCAGCGTGGTTTGTTTTACCGCGACCTATGTCGGCCAAGCCAAGGTAGGCGAACGGATCGAAGCGGCCGGACAATTGGAAATAGACCAACAAGGCCGCCGCCGTGTCGTGGTCGGCTCCACCCGGGAAGCCATAGGCGAATTCATTCGAGTTTTGCGGTGACGCCCGCGCCGCCTTTTCAAGCCGTTATTTTCGACATGGACGGTTTGGTGCTGGACAGCGAGTCCGGTTATTTCGCGGCCTGGCAACAGGCGGCGGCTGACATGGGATACCGCCTGGATCGGGCGTTTTGCACGGCGCTATCGGGATCGCACGGTCAGGAAATCGGCCGGCGATTATTGGCGCGCTACGGAGCGGATTTCGAACTTGAGCGGTTTTACCGGCTGAGCGGCCAATATTGGCGAGAACACGTACGGCAATCGGGCATACCGGTCAAACCGGGATTCGCCGAGGCCTTGCAACGGGTCAGGGATTTGCGCCTGCCTTACTGTCTGGCCACTAACAGCCGCCGCGCCGATGCGGAACAGTGCCTGGCCTGGGCGGGGCTGGATGGGGTGTTTGCCCATCTGCTTGCCCGCGAGGATGCCGCTCGCCCCAAGCCCGCCGCGGACATTTTTATCAAAGCCGCCGAAGCGGTAAATGCCCCGCCGCGATTATGCCTGGTGCTGGAAGATTCGCCTACCGGGGTGAAAGCAGCGGTGGCGGCCGACTGCGTTTGTTTGTTCGTTCCATCGGTTTTGCCGGCAGACGCCGAAGCGTCCGAGTTGGCGTACAGAGTGCTGCCCGATCTGTCGGCCGCGGCGGATTTTATCTCGGCTGCATTTGCCGATCCGCTATAATGCCGGCTGGTTTTTGATACGGAATTGAGGTTGTGAAGCGGCACTACGAAAAAGTCACTGTTTTGGCGCCCGCGCGTTTGCACATGGGATTCATCGATTTGAGCGGCGCGCTCGGCCGGCATTTCGGCAGTATCGGTCTGGCGCTAAACGACATTAATACCCGTCTTACAATCGTACCCGCACAGGCCTTGGCAGTGAACGGCCCTTGCGCGGACCGCGCGTTAAAGGCCGCCCGGCAACTCTGCCGACAGCTGAATTTATCCGAAAATATTCGAATCGATCTGGCAAGCGCCATTCCGGAACACATAGGTCTGGGTTCCGGCACTCAAATGTCGTTGGCGATTGGCGCCGGTTTGAATGCGTTTTACGACTTGGGTTTGAGCGTGCGGGATATGGCCCGGCTGACAGATCGCGGCGCCCGTTCCGGCATCGGCATCGGCGTTTTCGAACAGGGCGGGCTGGTGGTTGACGGCGGCCGCGGTCCGGATACGGAAACTCCGCCGCTGCTGTCGCAAATGCCGGTGCCGGAAAGCTGGCGGTTTATTCTGGCTTTCGACCGCCGCGGGCAGGGGCTGCACGGTGCGCAAGAAGTCAGCGCATTTACGCAACTGCCGGCTTTTCCGCGTTCGGAGGCGGAACGTTTGTGCTATCTGCTTTTGATGCGTGCCTTGCCTGCGTTGGCGGAACAAAACCTGGCGCTGTTCGGCGAGGTGATTACCGAATTGCAGGCCACCGTCGGCCAACATTTCGCGCCCGTGCAGGGCGGTATCTTCACCAGCCCGGAAGTGGCGGCCGCCATGAATTGGCTGCAACAACACGGAGCGGTGGCGGTGGGCCAGACTTCTTGGGGTCCCACCGGTTTTTGCGCCGTCGCGACACCGGCGGCGGCCGAGGCCCTGCTGGCCGATTTGCAAGCCAGGTTTACTTCCGAATATCTAAGCTTCAAGGTGGCGAGCGCCCGCAACAAAGGCGCCGAAGTGGCCCGGGTTTAATTCCGCTTAGTCGATAAAATGCTCGGCGCTATCGCTAAAGCCGAGGTTGTCGATCCAACGCACCGTCAGCCGGTTGCCTGTCAAGCTGTTTTTCAAGCGAACGGTAAAAAAAGGATTCGTCGACATACTGCCGCCCAGTTCGGCAGCCATGATCACTTTACCGTTAAGTTCGATGACCCATTCGCGGATGAAATGGGCCGGGATCAAGACACCGGTAACGGGATCGCGGTTGCGGCCGTTTTCCATGGGGTGGCTCAGCAGCAATTTGATTTCCGTATAGCCGTCCATCTGCTGGCTCCTGATTTTTATACTCGATGCCATCACCCTGTCCCGCAGCCGCCTTGCATCACCTTTACCCAGCGCCGAGTGCGCAGCAGGCGTTCGCCTTGTTGAGCCACCACCACCACGTGGCAACTTTCCGCCATTTTGATGCGCGCGGTTAAATAAACCGCCAACGACGCATCCCATTCCAATTTTGCCGCCAGCGGAGTAGGGTTTTTTTCCACCCAGATATACAGACGCTGTATGTCCGGCAGCTCGCTGCTGATAGTGATAGGCACCACTGCGCCGTTTTCGGCTATTTCAGGCAGCAGCAACACTATGGCGTCGGTATCGGCGATAGCGCGGTCGCCGAATAATTGCCGGAAGCGGGTTGTAAAATCGCCCTCGGCAAAATGTTCCGCCGTCCAGCCGGCCAACACTTTTTTTGAACATAAGACGCCGGTAACGGCCGCCGCCATGGCACGGAAGAGAAATTGCAAAAAACGGCGGCGCGGCACGGCTCAAATAACCTTATTAAGATTGATGTAAATCAAAAAATTCCGGACATGCTTTGATAACTTAATCCGCGTTGATTCGTCAACGCCATTTTTATAAATAACATAAGGAAGGCAGAAAATGAGTGAAGTTCAAGAAAAAGATAATTTCTGGCTCTACATAGCTTTAGCGGTAGTCGTTGCAGTGGGCGCCGTGCTGATGGTTAAAAACGCCGAACACGAAAAATACGCGACGGCGGCAAAAAATATCGCGGCCGATTCAAGCAATTCCGCTTACCGCAACGATGTGCTTCACAACGGCGGCAATACAAAATAGATTTTCCATAAAGGCACGGGAAAAGTCGCTTTTCCCGTGTTCCTCACGGCCGATTCGCTTTACACCAGCGTTAAAAATGGGTAAGCGTAAGGATTCGTGCGAAAATTGGCAATAATAGTAGTTAAGATCATACGATTTATGTAGCTACGGTGCGTATTCCGATCACCAACTCGTCACCGATTCTGCTACAAATCCAGCCAGATTTTGAATGCCTTGGAACGGCCATTTGCCGCCGTAGAAAAGCTCTTGATAACTGACAGAAAACTGGCTCATTGCAGTCAATGACGGTGGTTAGCTCAAAAATCCAGCGGGCTTTTGGCCTCTTTAAATTGTCTTATTTGGTGGAGGTTGGATGATATACGGAAAGGACAAATCCTTACAGGTCACAAATTTATTGTCGCAACTTAGGTTTCGTGGTAGATATGCTGTGAACAGCTTAATAACTTGTTAGGCGCCAGAAGGAGCCATATGTCAGCCACCACATCCTTCCCCAAACCCGGAACTGTCCTCTGGGCATTGGACGTAGACCTTGAGCGTGAGGTGTTTCGCTCTGGCGCCGCGTCTAAGCCTAATGTGGAGTATCTTCGGTACATTGACATCGGCATCGATGATCAGGATGGTCGTATACCTCCGGATCAAAGCGACAAGTTCATGGTAAGCCCTGGAAAGGGCATATCGCTCTTCCTTGAACGAATGATCCCTGAGGGTATGGTTGTCGTTGACCCCGCAGCCCATCCTCATGTAGACAAGAAACGCACCAAGAAGATCCACTGGTGGGGCATAGACCAGAAGCACCCCATCCCGAGCGGTCTCCAGTTGATCTACGACGGGCAGCCACCTGGACATTGCACGCTGACAGTGACCCGAGAGATTCCGATTGCGGCCTTCCTTTCACTCGTGTCGCAGATTCCCTTCAGTCAAAGAGGAATCGACCTGGTCGCCCCAATCTATTGAAATGAGATGCAAACATGGCCACACTTGAATTCACCGACAGAGAGATGACCTACCTACTCGTAGCCCTCCGGAAGTACGAGGAGATTCTTCTGGCATTAGAGGATGATGAAGCCGGAGACTCAGTATCCGACTTGCTCATCGTTCAAGCGTTGCGAAAGAAGTTCAAAGCGGCGAAAGATGGCACTGACGCCTAATATGTCGGTCAACCGGAGGCACCCTGCCGCGTCACCCCGGATACCTCTACGTTGAAAGACTGCTAATTGAATCCCTCCCGACATTGAGCTAAATGACTCGAACGTCAACTTGGGGTCGTTAGCGACAATTTGCCACATCCAAAAGGTTACGGTCACCCTAAATCGGGTAGCAAAGTGACGGCTTTAAGCAATTCAATCGCCTTGTCCATCCCCACTTCCAGATTTTTTTCAATATCCGCCATGGTAATTTCGCCTTCGACAATGCCGGCGCCCCAATTAGCCACGACCGATATGTTGGCGTAATTAAGCCCTAATTCTCGCGCCAACGCGGCTTCCGGCATGCCGGTCATACCCACAAGATCGCAACCGTCCTGGGCCATGCGCTTGATCTCGGCGACGGTTTCCAGCCGCGGGCCTTGGGTGCAACCATAGGTACCGGCTTCCGTGATCGGAATCCCGCTATTGTGGGCCGCCTTGATAATGCGTTTGCGCAGAGGGGGGGAGTAGGGCTCGGTAAAGTCGATATGGGTGACATGCTCCAAATCGTCGGCAAAAAACGTATGCTCGCGGCCATAGCTGTAATCGATGATTTGGTCCGGAATGGCGATATGGCCGGGAGCCATCAGCGCACCGATACCGCCTACCGCGGCGACGGCTATGATGTCGGTAACGCCCAGTTGTTTTAAGCCCCAGATATTGGCCCGGTAATTGATCTTATGCGGCGGAATACGGTGCGGATTGCCGTGCCGGGCCAAAAAAACCAGTTGTTTGCCATTCATCTCGCCAAATACATAATCGGCGGATGGGCTGCCGAAAGGTGTTTCCAGGCGTTGTTGCCCGGTGATAGTCAAGCCGCTGATTTGGGTTAAGCCGGTGCCGCCGATAATTGCCAATGTCATAAAATGTCCTTGCAAGCATAAATGCCCGCCGCGTTTCTAAGATAGCCTTTGTAATCCATGCCGTAACCGAACAGATAATGGTTGGCTACTTGCAGGCCAACGAAATCCGCTTGAATAGGTTTTTCGCTGCCTAAATTTTTATCCAATAATACCGCGCTATAAATTTCGGTTGCGCCTTGCTGCGCGCACCAGTCCACGATGGCTTTTAGGGTATGGCCTTCGTCGAGGATGTCGTCCACCAGCAAAACGGCGCGGCCTTGCAAGGGAGTGGTGGGTTTGAACAGCCAAACTATTTCATTGCCGGAGGTTTGATTGCGGTAACGGCTGGCGTGGATACTGTCCAGCGTCAACGGGAAGTTCAGGCGCGGCAGCAGCTTGCCGGTAGCGATGATGCCGCCGTTGATGACGCATAATACCAGCGGGTTTTTGCCGGCCAGTTGCTGGTTAATGTCAGCGGCCATTCTGTCCAGAGCCGACTCCACGGCTTGTTCGTCATGCAGCAAAATGGCATTTTGTTTGACTTGATTGATTTCGTTAAGCATGCGTTTCGGTCAGTTGTAAAATTTGGGCGGCGGCTTGCCGCCACGGTTCGGATTTAAGCAAATGGGCGCGATCGATTTTGGAACGGCCGCGCATGGCTTGCAGACGGCGTTCCCGGTCGCTGTTTTGCGTGACGGGCAGTTTGTCCAGCACTTGCTCGGCGGCGCTTGGGTTGTTACAGACCAGCAGCATATCGCAGCCGGCTTGTTGGGCCAGTTGCGCGCGATCCAGGAAGTCGCCGACGCCGGCGGCGCCCTCCATGCTCAAATCGTCGCTGAATATGGCGCCATCGAAGCCCAGTTCTTTGCGCAGAATCTGTTGCAGCCAGATTTTGGAAAAGCCGGCCGGCATTTCATCGACTTCGGTGTAAACCACGTGCGCCGGCATGATGGCTTCCAGGCCTTGTTCGATCAAACTCCGAAACGGCAACAAATCCCGGGAGCGAATCTCCGCCAAGGGGCGCGGGTCGACCGGCAATGCCAGGTGCGAATCGGCCGCCACCGCGCCGTGACCGGGAAAGTGTTTCCCGGTAGCGGCCATGCCGGCCAAACGCATGCCTTTTACAAATGCTCCCGCCAATTGCGCGGCTTGTTCCGGTTCCAGCGCAAAAGCCCGGTTGCCGATAATTTCGCTGATGCCGCAATCGACATCCAGCACCGGCGCGAAACTGAAATCGACATCCACCGACAGCACTTCGGCCGCCATCAACCAGCCGGCTGTTTCAGCCAGTTCGGGGTTTTCCGCGTAACAGATCGCCGGCGGCAGGCGGGTAAAGCCGTTTTTAAAACGTTGCACCCGTCCACCCTCCTGGTCGACGGCCACTAAAATATCGCCTTTGCGGGCCGCCCGGATGGCTTTGATCAAAGCCTGAATTTGTTCGGGGTTGTCGTAATTCCGGGCGAATAAAATCAAGGCGCCGGTGTTGGGGTGGTTGATTTTTTCCTTATCCAAGGCGGACAGGTCGTGGCCTTCCAGGTCTATCATGACCGGGCCTATAGGGAGAGCTCTCATGGCGGTAATCGGTAAAAATGGAATATACTGCTAGGCAGTTAGCACAGACATTATAAGAGGAAACACTATGCAAAAAGTTATTTTATTGGCCGCCCTGCTGTTGTTGCCCATGTTGGGTTTTGCCGGAGACGATAAAGCCGAAGAGGCCGGCCCGGTCATCGAATACATAGACATGCAACCCAAATTCACCGTGAATCTGGCCGAGCCTAAAAAATACCTGCTGGTGAATGTGCAATTATTGGTTGAAGGCGCGGAGACCGTGGAAAAGGTCAAAAAGCACCTGCCGATGCTGCGCCATGAATTGATCATGATGCTGAGCGGCATGCATGTGGCCGATTTGCAAACCATGGAACAGCGCGAAGCGTTACGTGCAAAAACCAAGGAATTAATCGCCACGTCGCTGGGTAAAGTGGAAAACAGCGATGGGTTTAGAGACGTATTTTTCTCGGAGTTTTTGGTTAATTGACGAGGGGGATTGAACAGCCGGATAAGCGAAGGAGCTTGCCGCCTTTAAAAATCCGCCAGATAACGGAACGGCTCCGGAAGATCGAGAAGAAAACCTCGTATCATTCCCGCGCAATACGCTAATCGGTAAACTCGGTTAACGAACGATTGTCGGCCCGCTTATCCCATGGTCGCGCCGTTACCGCAAATAGCGCTAATTCGACTTTCCGGCTAAGCATATGCTCTTGCCTAAATGAACTGCGTTCGGCTTTCATGACTGTGATCAGCTCGGTTAAAGCCATGGATAAGCTCCGCTCGACCGATAACCGTTCCAAATAAATTAAAGCGCTGTTTTGCCTGTCGAACCCCTCGCGATTGGCCAACCGGCTTTGCAAACAAGTTCGCCAAACCGCTTGCTCCGGCCCCATCCAGTAATCCGCATGCGGCATCGTCAATGCAATTTCCAAGCCCTTCGGATCCATGTCGCTGAAGACGATGACGGTTTTGTCGGCTCCGAAACGGTCGACAAAGTCTCGACAGGCCCTGGCCTTGGCGCCGCTTTTGTAATCGCCGCGATAGACCCATAAGGCTTGCGGGTCGATACAGGGAATTTGCCAGCTGTGACAAAGCGGCATGATGGCCAGGTTCTCTATGACGACAATAGTCCGGTGCTGGATGGTTTCTATGCCGGAACTCAGACAAAGCAGGCCGGCCGAGGCAATGCTTTGCGGGTGCAGTGGAATTTCCACGTTGTTGATGCGGAGCATGCCGTCGACACTGTTCAACAAAAGCTGGTCGTGGCTGGCCGGCTTGCCGGCCAGCTTTTCGTTGGCGTGGTATTGGGCCATCTCCAAACGATCGGCCGGCAATTGCTCGGTCGTGAACGGATCCAGGCCCAATTCGGCTATTATTTGCTGGCGCAAACGGCGTTTGTCGTCGGCGCTGAAAATCAAACAGTTGTTGCTGACATAGCCGCAACTATAACGCGACATAACCCTTTGGCCAACCGGTACAATTTTCCGTTTCGTGGTTTGCGCCGGCTTGTTTCTAACCAGTACACTGATCCACTGGTACATTTCTCTATCCATGTCATTCTTTCCGTCACTCATGTCAGGCGACCCGCTGCAGCAGGATTTCTTCGATGATCTGGTTGCCGTTATAGCCTGCCAGGTTTTCGCCTTGCATGTCCAGGGTAATCGCGCGGCGCATGCGCCGCGGCAGGCAGCAATATTGGGCGAACACCATGTCCAGCCACAACTCGACTTTTACTTCTTTGTCTAAGTTCTGCTCGCACCAATACTGCAGTGCCGAAACCTTGCGGCCTTGCAGTTCCAGGGCCAATGCGAACAGGTTTTCGATATGGATTTCGTATTCGTCTCGAGCTTGCGTCTTTAGTTCGGGAGTCCGGGTATCCAAAGGCGATGAGGTGCTGTCCCTTACCAAAGGCGCGACGGGTTTGGCTTGACGCCGCAGTTCCTGAACGATGGCGGTTAAGTCGGCTTGTAATGCCGGGTTGGATGGGTTGATGCAGGGGTGCTGCGCCAGTCCGGCACCACGCCGCAATAATGCCGGCATGCCGGCATCCTCGCTCCAGTCCAAAGGATTCCATTCCGGATGTTTCCGCAAATACTGCGCCATGGCCCGGCAGCGGTTGGCGGTTTGTTCTTGCAACCGCAATTTGAACAATAATTCCTTCATACGGCCGACGATGCTGGTCAAGCGTTCGACGACGCTTTTGTATTGGTCGATGAAGCGGATAATTTTGCGGCTTAGCGCCGGTGGCATTGAACTCCAGCTTAGCCAATCGTAACAGTCGTCGATTCTGACGTGATTCAATTCCCGCACCAATTGCTGGGCATAGGCGAGGGCACGCTGGTTCTGCCGGATCTTGCTATTCAGCGAGCTGACGAAACCGAATTGGCTAGTGATTGCGGCGAACATCACGCTTAGGCTGTTTTCCAAGGCTTCGATCGCTTCGTACAGGGTATCGTCTATCTGTTCCAAATGAAATTGGGCCTCGTCTTGTTGGTTCTGTTCCAGCGCGCGGCGGTAGTCGTCGATGTCCTCTTCGATGCCGACGATAATTTTCGCCATGTTGATGTTTTGCTGATAACGCTGGTTGCGCAGTAACAGGCGGTCGATCAGGCGTTTTATATCGGAGGTCAAGCGATATTCGTCGGCGCTGTCGGCCGTGCGCAAGATGCCGGATTTTTTCAGACTATCGATGCTGCTACGGTTGTTGTCGTCGGCAAACAAGGTGCCGTTAATGTAGGTGTGCGCCAATAACTGATCGGCGCTTGCCAGCTTGCGGATCAGTCCGGCAATTTGCTCGTGGTCGAAACTCATAAGAACAGTTCCTGCTGTTCTCCATCTTCTCCACTGAGCGTGTGTTGATCCAGCTCCAGATTTTCGGCGTCATTCAGGAAGGCGATGATCTTATGCAGATAATTGATCTTGCCGGTAGCGATGTAAATCGAAGCCAGGGCATTGGGTCTAATCAAATAGCCGCTTTGTTCCAGTTTCTGCAGCACCCAGGACAGCTGCTCGTTGAGGCTGGATTTGTTGGTTTTAAACAGGCTTAATTGGGTCAGACGATTCAATTGCTCAGCCAACGACGGTTCGTGCTCGATGGCTTGCAGCAATTGATGCAGGCGAATTTGGTCGCGGGCCCGGATCGGCATATCCTGGCCCAGCGCGGTCATCACCATATCCATCCATTCCACTACCGGCCGTAATTGCGAGCGCAATTCGGCAAAGGCTTCTTTGATCGCGGCGCGATTACTGTCGTCGACTACTGTGTAGGCCGCGTAAAACAATTCGCCGTCCAGATTGAGTAATTCCCGGTCCAACGGCTGCAAAAACGCGTTGACTTTGTCTGCGTTGGCCGCTTGCGCTAAATATTCATAGGCATCCGGGTAGGCGGTCGGACAAATGAAGTGGCCGCTGAGCAGGGCTTCGGCGACGTGCTTAAACATAATCGTTCTCCTTGTCGGTCCGCGCGTTCAACAGTTGCTCCAGTTTGCTGGGCGGCAGTTCCACTTCGTGCAGTTTTTGCTGGGTCAGCAGATAGCGGCGTTTGAACAGGGCCAGCACGTGGCGGTCGGCAGTTGGCGTTGCCGACAGTATCTGAATGTTCTGTTTGGCCAGTAAATTCATCATGGCTTCGATATTTTCCGGTGCCAGATCGCCCAATTCGTCGATGGGCCAACAGACTACGGTCGGGTTTTGCTTGCGTAGCATCGCGGTTATGCCGGTGAAGAAGGTGATCAAGGCCAGATAGGACAAGCCGGTAGAGCTGATGTCTTTCAATTCCCGGGAATTGCGTGCGCGTTTGAGCTGGCCGTTTTCGAAGATGCTGAATTCGATGTCGAATAAGCTCAGATGCTTGATCTTGACGCCGGTGGCCGGCAGCAACGCGGTAAGTTCGCTCATGGCTAGTACCAAGCCATCGGGTATGTCGTGCGAACCGCTTAAATCCGTATTATCGCGGTATTGGCCGTAATGGTCTCCGAACTTCTTCAAGGCTTGCCAGTATTCCAGGTCGCTCATTTTGGAGCGAATATTGACGGTGATTTCGCCCAACGCAGCGAAATAGCGTTCTTCGCTGACATACTTGGATAGTTCGCTCCCCGTGCTTTTGATTGCCCGGTCGAAATTATGCAAATGTTGATAAAAGGTGTTGACGCTGGCGGCATGTAACTCGATTTGTTGCGTCGTCGCTTGCTTGACGTGGCCGACCATCTGTAGCACGTCGTTCAATGGCTGCTCGATCTCCAGCGCCTCGGCCTGAAAAAACTCGCTACGGTTGGCGGCGGAAGTCAGCGCCTGCGACCAGGCTTCCGCCAATTGGCTACACTGGTGTTTATTGAACAACTGTATCAGGGTTTGCTTTCCGGTTTGAATCTCGCGCTCTTGGTGCTTGCGTTCCTTGAGGCTGTCTTGAGCCAGGCGCGGCAGCGAACCGGGGGCGTATTCGGGTAAACCTGCGGCGCAGACAGGCGGGCAGTTGCGAAGCTGTTCGATACATTGCTCCAATTGCGCTAACAGACTGTTGTTTTTCTTGAGTTGTTCTTCCTGATGAGTAATGTGCTGATTCAGCTGCGCCCGCTGCCGTTGAAAATCCTGTTTCAGCCGACTAATCTCATCGTTTAACTGCTGAATGTTGCGTTGGCAGTCGTCGCGCTGTCGACACAGTTCAGGATGCCGATGCCAGCGCTTTTGCAGCCAGTCTTGATAGTCATGAGCCTTACGTTGATAATCGCGCGCTACCAGTTCCTTGCCTTTGATTGTCTCCAGCTCTTTTGTCCGTGTAAGTATGGTGTCGTCGGCTCCACTCTCAGCGAGGTCGCTTTTCAATTGTTGCTGGATGCGGCGCTGTTCCAGTTTGAACCGTTCGCTGTCCAGTTCGATTTGCTCGTTAATCGTGGCCAACAGGTTTTCGCAATCCGATTCGATGATGCCCTTGCGTCCCAGGTATTCGTTACGCAGGTTTTGCAACGCTTGGCCGTGTTCGCTTTCGATGCCGGTCAGGGTTTTGTCGCAGGCTTCGATGTCGGCGGATAAACGGGCGATTTCCTGTTCCAACTGTCGCTTGGCTTTTTCGGTTTCGGCTTTAATCTGATCGGCCAGTGCATTGGCTTCGCTGCGCAGATTTTCCTCCTGGTTCTCGGCCTGTTTAACGCCTTGTTGAGCTTGACCCAACGCCGATTTAGCTTGCTCGCGCAGTTTGTTGGCGGCTTGCAGGCTGGCCTCCAGGTCGTCGTATTCTTTGTTTATCCGGTTTACCGTTTCGAACAGGGCTATTTCTTCCTGTTCCAGCCCGGCCTTGTCGGCGCTGAGATATCCGCGGTCGGCCAACGCGTCCAAATTGATGTTCAGGCCATAAAAATCCCGGCCGGTTTGGGCGTTCCATTGCGGGTCCAGGCCTTTATGGTCCAACAATTCCGGGGCGATAACCCGGCCTATGCTTTGCTGCCAGCCTTCGGCTTCCTGCTCCAGATAATGTTGTAGGGAACCGGGTTCCGGCCGTAGACGTTTTTGGCATTCGGCGTGTCGTTCTCGGGCCCGCCTTAATTCGGCTTTCTTATCCTTGAGTTCCAGCTCGGTTTGCTGATAGTGGTTCAAGCGACTCTGGTAGTCGGTTTGCGCTTCGGCTTGAGCCTGATAAGCGTGTTTAGAGGCTTTGCCGGCGGTTTCCAAGGCATCGCGGTTTTTATGCCGCAGCTCGATCGACGCAGCCGGAATGGTTGGGTTTTTCAGCTGGTTTTGCTCGATTTGAAATTCGGTTAAAAATTGCGCGCGCTGCTCTTTGACGGGGTGCAAACGGGCTTCTTTGGCCTGTAGCAAACTATCCTTGCGTTGCTGGAATTCCGTGTCGGCTGCGCGCAGGCTTTGGCTTTGCAGCAGTTCGGCGTTTGATGCTTGCTGGCGCTTGAATTGGATTTGGGTCTCGTGTCGGTGTTCAAGTTCAATTAATTGCTTTTCGTAAAACCGCTTGATTTCTTGGGTCTTCTGTTCCAAAGCATCCAGCTCGGCTTGAATGTCCTGCTGTTGCTTGGCGTATTGTTCGGCTTGTGCACCTCTGATCGCAAAGCTTTCGGCGCCTTGCTCCTCGAAAGCCAGTTTTTGCGCTTCCAGAGCTTCGATCTGGTAGCGCAAATCAGTCAAACGGCCATTGGCTTCCATCAAGGCATCTGTTTTGGGTTCCAATTCCTGTTGATACGCCTGTTGTAGTTGCTCGCGCCGCCGAAGCGATTCTGCCTGACTGGCTTTAAGTGCTTCGGTTTCCTGTTCGCAGTCCTTGTGTTTGGCGCGGGCCTGGAAGTGCAGGTGAGACAAGGACTTCAGGCTTTGTTTCAACTCGGCGATGGTTTGCAAGAGCCGATCGAAATCCGCGCGTTTGGCTTCGATTTCCCGTGACGCGCTCAAATCCGCCAGCCAGGCGTCAATGTGTTGTTTGTTGAGCTGAAAGGGCAGTTGTTCGTCCTCGTTTTGCAAAAAACTCTGACTGAGTTTACCTCGGGAGATATCGATCAGCATTTGCTTGATAACGTCGAAATCGCCGATTTTCTCGATCACGCAGCCTATGACTTTTTCAATGTGATTGATTGGAGAGGCGGCCATGGCATAGCGATTTTGCAGCAGGCGCAGGTCTTTTTTGCCGCCGGTCAGCTGATGGCATTGGATCACGCTGCAATAGTCGTCGACCGCCAGGAAACGGGATGCTTCGTACGGGCGATACAAGCGCTCTATGCTTAGCGCATCGCGCGAATAGCCGGTTTCGGCGATATAAAAGCTCTGCTGGTACGGTGCGTCGATGAATTTGTATTTGGCGGCGCGGCCTTCGTTACTTTGTACCATCACATGGCAGATCTGACCATGCGGGCGTTGGTATTCGTACACCAGATAGCTGCCGGAGTGCGGCAGGTAATAATCCAAAAAGCCTTTCTTGCTGCCGCTGCCGGCGACGATATTGCTGGGCCGTTCGCCCCAGAACAACTGCATCAAGCGTAAAAAAGTGGTTTTGCCGGCACCGTTGGTGCCGCTGAGGTTGGTATGGCCGTCCAGCTTCAGTAACACGGTCTTGCCGGGCCAAAAGCTGTCGATCAGGATGATTTTCTGCAGGCGATAGTAGTGAGGCATCTTTTTCCTTAAAGTGTTTCAATAACGGCTTAAGCGCGGAGCGGCTATTGATTTATACAAGCAATTGTTTGGCAGCGGCGAAATCTTGTAATTGCATTAATAGCTGTTGGTTGGCGCCGGGTCGATTTTGAAGCGCTTGCAAATAGTCGTTAAACCCGGCCAAAGTACAGCCGCTTTCAGGATTAAGCAATCTGTCGCGGCAAAACTGTTGCCAACGCTGACTTTCATCCGGATTCAGCGTGTGCGGATAATTCCGGCCGCGATAACGGAACAACATTTCGGGCAGACGCGCATCGTCGAAGTCGGCGGGAAAGTTCGCCAGTTTTTGCGGAGGCGTTTGCCGGATTTTTTGCATGGCGGCTTTGTCTTTGGGGCTGAAAAACCCGCCGCTATAAATCATCACATCGGGGTCGTTCGGGGTGTCCGCATAGTCGCGACTGAAAACCGCCGCCAATTTTTGCGCTAATGCCGTACCGGCGGCCGACTTAATACGCTCCAAATGCGCTTGGCATTGGTCTAAATCCAGCGCGAGGCGTTGCGCATCCGCCGGCCGGATGACCGACAGGGGCGCCAAAACCGGGCTTTTATTGATGTGTACGGTTTTCAACGCAATCCGCTCGACGTTCTCAGGTAAATCCTGGCTGGCGACAAACAGCCTCTGCTGTATCTCCTCGGCACTGAGCGTCAATAAAGCCGAAGGATCGACGGACAAGTCGTAGACAATCACTTCGTTGCCGTTACGCGGATGCGGATAGAGCGGCAGCACAACCGCCAGACAGTTTTTACTGGCCGGAAACCGTCCGGATACATGCACCAAGGGCTTAAAGCTACCCGGATCCAACAAGGCCTGCGCGGCTTGTTTATGCCGGTTGGCATAGAGGTACTCGTACAGCTTGGGCTGCCTCTGTTTGATCAATCGGGCCAGAGCGATGGTGGCATGGACGTCGGATAGGGCATCATGGGCAGCCTGATGGGCGATGCCGTTGGCTTGTGTCAGCTCTTCCAGACGAAAGCTGGCGATGCCGTCCGCATTCACCGGCCAATTGATGCCGTCCGGACGCAAGGCGCGGGCGGCGCGGGCAATGTCGATCAAGTCCCAGCGGGAATTGCCGTTTTGCCATTCCCGCGCATAGGGGTCGTAAAAATTCCGGTATAGCAGGTTACGGGTCACTTCATCGTCGAAACGGATACTGTTGTAACCGATGCCGCAGGTGCCGGCTTGCGACAATTGTTGGTGAATAATGCCGATGAATTCGGCTTCGCAAACACCTTTTTCGCTGGCCAATTGCGGCGTGATGCCGGTGATCAGGCATGCCTCGGGATTCGGCAAATAATCGTCCGCCGTTTTGCAATACAGCATCAGCGGCTCGCCGATGACATTAAAATCCGTATCGGTGCGAATCCCGGCAAACTGGCAGGCGCGGTCGCGTTGCGGGTCGGTGCCGAAGGTTTCGTAATCGTGCCAATAAAAAGTCGTTGCGGTCATCGTTAAGGCGAGTTGTCATTGAAAAAACCGGGAAATATTCCGCAACTGAACTTTTGCGGATACCCGACCCGGGAATTTATTTTATAATCGCATGTTCAATTTTATGTGACCACCATTAGGAACGTGTTATGAAAAAAACCTCGCTACTTATTTCGGCTGCCTTATTGATGTTTACCGGTGTGGTTAACGCCCATGGCCCGGTCAGAGCAAAAATGACCGCGACTATCACCATTGACGCGCCGGCCGCCAAGGTTTGGGATGTCATCAAGGATTACGGCGATATGTCATGGCACCCCAGCATCAAAAGCGTAAAGGGCGGCGGCAACGATAAAGGGGCGGTTCGTACCTTGACCTTAGGTAACGGCGGCACCATTACCGAAGAGCTGAAATCGCATGACGACAGCAAAATGGCGTACAAATACAAAATCACCGACATGAGCTCAACCGGTACTATCAAACATGCCGGTCAAGACGAAGAAATTCCGGTATTGCCGGTCGGCAACTATGCGGCCGAAATTGCGGTTGAAGATAAAGGCGGCAAAGCCGAAGTGGAATGGGTTGCAACCTATTACCGCGCCTACGTTAACAACAACCCGCCCGCGGAATTGAACGAAGAAGCCGCGGATAAAGCGGTTACCGCCGTATTAACTACCGGTCTGGAAGCATTGGCTAAAAAAGTCGCGCCCAGCGGCAAAGCCGAGGTAAAAATCGACATCAAACGCTAAGATTGCCTATCCGGTTTCCATCGTCCGATGGAAACCGCTTTCCCGCCTGCCTTTGAGTACCCATGTCCAAACCATCGATTGTTGTTATCGCATTTTTAACGGCCCTTGCAACCATGGCGAATGCGCGGCCGCATGCCTTTATTACCAATCAACTGGATAACACGGTTTCCGTGATCGATACCGACCGGCAACAGGTTGTCGACACGGTTCGGGTGATGGGAAAGCCGGCGGGTGTTGCGGTCAATCCCGCCAAGAATCACATTTACATCAGTACCCCCGAGGGCGGCGGATTCGCGGTAATGGATAGCGGAACGTTTAAAGTTCTGCGGACCGTCAGAGTCGGGGGGGCATCCCTGGGTATTGCGGTGGACAAAGCTGGCGAACAAGTATTTGTCGCCGATTGGTACGAGCATTCGATAACGGTTTTCGATACCCAAACGTTTGCGCAAATCGCTGTCATCAGCGTTGGAAAATCGCCTTCCGGCATGACGGTCAGTCCGGATAATAAATGGCTGTATGTAGCCAACCGGGTTGATGATTCCATTTCTCAAATCGATCTCAAAAAACTCAGCATCAGAAACACTACTAAAGTCGGCGCCCATCCGTTTGGGATTGCCGTCGATAGTAAAGGTAAGCGGCTGTACACCGCCAATGTGGAAAGCGACGATGTGACGGTGCTGGATACCCGCCGGATGAAAAAGGTGGCCACGTTAAAAGTCGGTGCCAGACCCTATGCGGTCACCCTGGCCATGAACGATAGCTTGTTATTTGTCACTAATCAGGACGACGGCACGGTGTCCGCCATCGATACGGCAAGTTTGAAAACCCTGGCGGTGATCGAGGTAGGCGATAAACCCGAAGGAATCAGCACGCATCCGGACGGCCGTTTCGTGTATGTTGCCAACTGGTTCGATAACAATGTTTCGGTAATTGACGCCAAAACGCTTGAGTGGGTATATACCATCAATACAGGGGAGGGCAGTCGTGCCTTCGGCGAGTTTATCAGCCCCTGATCGCTTATGGTACACTGCGCGGCGAATTAACCACTTTGAGAACGCAATGGCAGAAACTGTAGAAGAATTAACCATCCGCTACGAAGACGGCGGCATTGAAACCGTCAAGGAACTGGACAAAAAAGTATTAAGTAAGGGGGCTTGGGCAACGGTAATTTACCGTTATCAGGACTGGGAGCCCGGCAAGGAACAATATAGTCAGGACAGATTCAGCATTCGCCGTTATCAAAAGCGCAACGGCGAATACCAGCAAAAATCCAAATTCAATATTTCCAGCGAAAAACAAGCTCAGGAAATAATCGAGGCTTTGCAGGGTTGGCTGGCGGATAAGTAACCGAATTCGAGCGGGGCAGGGCAACGATTTTGCTGTCCCGCATCAATCCACCCATTCGTAAATCTCCGTCAATAGCGGGTCGCATTTACAACAACCGGTACCGCAATGACTGCCGACCGGCGATATTCTTACCTTGCCTTTGTCGATCCATTTTCCTAGCATGCCGCGCAACGCATTGGCGTCGACATGAAAATGCAACACCAAATCGTTTAGTGTGACCCGGCGTTTGTCTTGCAGATAGTTACGTAAATCGGACAGAATCACGACACCGCTCCTGTATTGTGACGCACGCCGTAAAAGCGCAACAGCGATAATACGGCAATGAACATCAGCGTTAATAAGGCAAACCAAAAGCCGGCGGTGGCGGGATGCTCGGCAAATGTCATGCCTTGATAAAACAGCGTCGCTGTCAGGTAGGCTAGAAAAGTCGTCCAACTCACCACGAATAACGTCCAGCCGGTACTGGTTTCTTTATAAATAGCCGCGGTGGCCGCCACGCAAGGAGCGTAAAGCAAAATAAACAACAGGTAGGCAAAGGCGCCGACTTGGCCGTCGAATTGATTTTGCATGACCCCGAAAGTGGCGATTTTCACTTCCTGTTGTTCTGCCGCCGCGGCCACATCGTTTACATTGGCTATGCCCAAACCCAGAGGGTCCAATAATCTGTCGGCTATCTCGGCTAAATTATCGGGAACGGTTTGGCACGCCGCCAACAAAGCTTGTTGCAAGTCGAAGGTTGGTTCATCGGTTTGCCCCGCAGCGGTAGCCATTTGACTGTATAGCGCATCCAATGTGCCGACAACGGCTTCCTTGGCCAGCACGCCGGTAAAAATGCCGACGGTTGCCGGCCAGTTGTCCTCGCGGATGCCCATGGGTCGAAATACCGGGGTCAATACCCGGCCAATCTGGCTCAGTACCGATTTTTCGCTGTTTTCCTGGCCGAAACTGCCGTCCGTACCCAACGAATTCAGTATATTCAGTACCAATACCATCGGTACGATGACTTTGCCGGCATTAAAAATAAAGGTTTTCAGTCTGTCCCAGGTTTTGATGTAAATGCCGCGTAGGGTAGGCAGGTGGTAGGTCGGTAGTTCCATCAAGAACGGGGTCGGTTCTCCTTGCAACAAAGTATGCCGCATGATCAGACCGGTGAATACCGCCACCAGTATACCGAACAGATAAAGGCCGAAGACCAGATTTTGGCCGCCGACCGGAAAAAAAGCCGCCGCAAATAATGCATAAACCGGCAAACGAGCGCCGCAGGACATGAAGGGATTCATCAGGTTGGTTAATATGCGGTCGCGTTGATTATCCAGCGTACGCGTGGCGATGATCGCCGGTACATTGCAGCCGAATCCCACGATCATCGGCACGAAGGACTTACCGGGCAGGCCGATCACGCACATGAATCGATCCATCACAAACGCCGCTCTGGACATATAGCCCGAATCTTCCAGCGCCGACAGAAAAATAAATAAAAAACCTACAATAGGAATAAATGTGGCGACTACCTGAATGCCGCCGCCGATGCCGTTGCTCAGTAATACCACCAGCCAATCCGGCCAGTGCATGGCGGTAAGCAGGGTGTTCATGCCGTCGACCAGTAATGCGCCTACCGCCTGGTCGAAAAAATCGACGAAGGCGCTGCCAATATTGATAGTGAACATAAACATGGCATACATCACCAGCAGGAAAACCGGAATGCCTAGAAAGCGGTTTAACACCACCGCATCGATTTGTTCGGTGGTATGGCGGGAAACTTCATTGATTTTACAAACGGATGCCTTTACCAGCTGATTCACCAAGCCGTAGCGGGCATCCGCCGCCAGAATGTCGATTTCGTCGTCAGTTTGGGTTTCGATAGTTTGGCGCAATGTTTCGGCGACCGCTTGCAAATGCGGGCCCGCCAGTTGTTTGGCCAAGGTATCGTTTTCCAACAGGCGTAAGGCCAGCCAGCGCAAATCGTAATGCGCTTTATGGGCCGCTAATTCAAGTTCTAGCGATGAAACGGATGATTCGATAGCCGGATGGTAAGTAACCGATAAGCCGGGAACAGTTGGATTATGGCAAGCCTGGTAAATGGTTTCGCGCAGTTCCTTCAAGCCTTGGCCCGTGGCGGCAACTACAGCGACAACAGGGCAGGACAGTTGCCTTGATAACTCGTCAAGATCGATTTTAATGCCGCGTTTTTTAACGGCATCCATCATATTCAGGACAATGATCATCGGCACCCGCATCTCAATCAGTTGCGAGGTTAGATAAAGATTGCGCTCTATATTGGAGGCATCGATGATATTGATGATAAGGTCGGCCTGCCGGGATGCGACATAATCGCGGGCAACCTTTTCATCCAGAGACACGCTGTCGTCGTCGGCTTCCAAGGAATAGGTGCCCGGCAAGTCGACAACCGCAATACGTTCGCCTTGAAATTGATATTCACCGGTTTTTTTCTCGACAGTAACGCCTGGCCAATTGCCGACATGCTGCCGGGAACCGGTTAAGGCATTGAACAGCGTGGTTTTCCCGCAATTGGGATTGCCGACAACACCGACCGTGAAATCATGGCTCATAGTTTTTCTATCATTAAAACAGAGGCCTCGTTTTTACGTAAAGATAACGAAAACCCGCGTAATTTGATTTCCACCGGGTCTCCCATCGGTGCAAAGCGGGTAATAGTAAACTCGGTTCCCGGTGTTAATCCCATCGCTAGCAGTTTTTTCCGATATGCACCGCCTGCCTGATCGAAACCCACGATACGAGCGGAATCGCCGGTCGCCAGCATCTTTAATGAAGTCATCATATACGGCCTGTAGCTAAAGGGTTATTAATAATGGTTCTCATTAAATGTAAATATAACACATCGGCATTATCGATATAAATATTTATTTGATTTAACATAATATACATTATGCGAAGTCAAGCAGAGAAGAACGCCGACGCTTTTGGCGGCATTTATCACTACACGTGATAGCCGTTCTAATAGCCTCAAAACGGATTCCGCACACCGGGCAAACATGCGAGTAAATC